>Ga0080064_1000548_pt1 | contig 96252 bp, 97 predicted proteins | sample Subgrocontami54m_FD_69260 | JGI IMG/M metagenome (GOLD analysis project Ga0080064, IMG submission 69260) | Subsurface groundwater microbial communities from S. Glens Falls, New York, USA - GMW46 contaminated, 5.4 m (SPADES assembly) (version 2) ...
CACCGTGCTCAAGATGACTCCGCGTCAGAGGTGGGAACAGGCACAGGAATTTTGGTATACCCCGGTTAAAAACAAAAAAGCCCACCTATCCACAGGTGTCTTCTAAATGGGGGACTTGTCATTGGAATCTGCGTGGCGGGGCGCGGAGGCCGCCGCTTGCGCTGCCGCAGATTCGTGCATGGGGCGCACGAACCAGAACCAGATCGCGAAGGTGACAATCGAGGCGAGCGCGGCGCAGACCACCAACACCAGCCAATCATTCCTCTTCATGGGCATGGGATCCTCTTTTCGGGTCAAGGGTGCACATTCGATATATCATAGGTGGTACTCTGTGTCAATTTGACAATAATTAGGTATCATGGTAGACTTTTTCAATTCGTACTAATTCGCTTCAATTCGTACACATTCGCATTTTATGTTTGCAGTCATCAAAACCGGAGGAAAACAATATATTGTACAAGAGGGGACTATACTTAAGGTTGAGAAACTTCCCGGGCAAAAAGGGGACAAGATTGATTTTAGTGAAGTGTTCCTTGTTGGCAGTGAAGGCGGGGAGGCAAAAATCGGTACGCCGAATGTCTCCGGCGCAAAAGTGTCCGCAGTGATTGAAGATCAGGCGAGGCACGAGAAAATTACCGTAATCAAATACAAGCGCAAAATTCGCTACAAGAGAAAACTCGGCCATCGCCAATTTTTCACAAAAGTGAAGATTGAAAAAATCGTTGCATAAGAAATCGACCCCGCCTCTTGGCGGGGTCTTGCTTTTTTCCGTGGTTTTGATTAAAGTGATCACTAGACCTACTGCCATATAATCTCCCGGCCGTTTTTGCCCCGATTTGGCCTGCAACGAATTCAGAACTCGTCGAAATAGCTATGGCTATTCCTCCTCGTCCTTCATTCGTTTCGGCTCAAACGGCATCAAAAACGCCTTGCAAGTTATATGGCAGCAGGTCTAGTGGGCAACAGCTCCATCTCGTCCTTTACGGATTTTAGCCAGAGGGGATCCATGGCACGAAATAATCGTACTGCACCGCAGATTGCGTTGCGCTCAGGTTCCACCGTTTCCACTCCTGCCGCTGGCAGTACGAGTACGGGAAAGGTCACTGCTTCGGCGATTCGCTTCTTTCCGATTCAAGTCATTCTTGAGGCGGTTGCGGCCGAGTTTGGTGTGACTGCGACATGGTTGTGCCGGCCGGTCAACCGCAAGGAGTGGTCCTCACGAGTCGCGATTTTCCTCATCATGTTTGATGGCGAAGGAGCGGGTTCGAGCCGGGTCGCTGACTGCTTCAGGATCAAAGCGGAGGCGGCGGGCAAAGAGTTTGTCTCCCAAGCCGAAGTAGTCGACCGAATCTACAAAGCCGTGAAGGCCGAGCTTCGCGCGGATGCGCAGCTGATTGAGCGAATCGAGAAGATTCGACGCGCGCTCTACGGCCTTTCCGATCCGAAGGCACCGCTTCCCCTTACCATCCGCGGACTCGTCACTCCCAGGGATGCGGAAGCCAGCGCAACGGGCCGCAGGGTTTTGCCGAAAGTTGCACCAGCTTCAACCCCTGCGCCGCAGGTTGGCAGACATGAACCTGACGATCACGAGGGTGATTCTGACGAGGGTGAGGTCGAGCCGGAGCTGGCAGGACAACCGGAATGGCCTGATGAGCCGGATCAAGACGAAGACGACTAACTCCGGGATTGAGCCCGATAGATCTTGTCCTTTGTGGGCGCGTGCGTTTGGGGAGAAACGCACCGCTTCTTTTTTTATCCCCATTGCGCAGTTGGCATGGTTTAGGTAAGGTAAAAAGACCGCGAGATAATTCGCGGTACTTTTGAAAAGAGGCGAAAATGGCAGGTCAAATTGGTCCTGATGGGATTGCGCTGAGCATTGTGCGCGCCGCAGGGACCCATAGGGTGACCTGCGAGCAGATACTGAATGCATGTACCCCGCAAGGCGTACGGCCGGGCTTTCGCGTACTGATTCGCGAGGGAATTCGAGATCGCAGGTGCGAAATCGTCGGAGACGATGAATACGATCGTCGCGCCGCCGGCGGCACTGCGCGTCCGCGTGCCGAGATATTGACTGAACTCGCACCGCAAGCCGGTGACGGAGCAAGTACGTCGGGAGCTGCGTCGCATGCGAGTGTCCCGACGCCGACGACGCCGTTGACCATGCAGGAGTCTGCTGATCTTGCCCAGCTAGAGAAGGAAGCTGCGGCGCAAGGTTCGCGGCTATTTAGCACGGCAGCCGCGGTGAACTGTCTTATCGGTGTTGGCGGCGATCTTGCGAAGCGGAACAAAGGACTTGATCGCATCAAGGCGCTTGTGCATAAAGGGGCTGTCTCGTACAACGAATCCACGGAACGAGTCTTGCTTCTTTCCGCGGCGCCGGTTGCTTCTCACGTAGAACCGGCAAAGGGGTCCACGATGGCGATGCCCGACCTGGACAATTTCGCAAGGACCGGAAAAGTTCACCCCCTCCGAGTGCTCCAGGCAGCGGCTGCTTTCTACGGACTTAGGAGTCCTGAAGAAGCATTGAATCCGCCGCTGGGCAACATGAAGGCCCAAGAGGCGCAAGGTCTTGCCCTCCATCTTCTGTTTCTTGATGAAATCCTGGGCCTGTCTTACGGCAAGCTCGTGGTGATGTTCCATATGAACCTTGCGCTCGTGAACCGGGCGCGGTCAGCGGCCACCACCAGGATCGATGGGAATCCGGCGCTCGCCCGTCGAGTGAGGGAGCTTATCGCGGAGCTGATCGCGCAACCGAATCCGGAAGTCGCTGCTGCGCCGCCTGTTCCCGAGCCGGAACCAGAGCGTAAGCCCGTTCCTGCCGCAACGCCGACTCCTGTAGCGGCCCTTGGACCGGCTCCTGAGCCGGAACCTGAGACAGTTCGTGTCCCGACTCCTGCACCTGCTCCGGCGCCGCGCGCACCAACTCCTGAACCCGCGCCTGCGCGTTCGGTCGCGGCCTCCGCGGGAGTTCGTTTTTCGCATCAGGACCGCGAGCCCGCGTCGTTGCAGCTTGTACCCGTTGCGGAAGAACTCGTAGCGGTACGTCCGACGGCAGCGTCGATGCCTGCCCCGCGAGCGCATGCACACGGAAGCAAGGTCTTTGCTCCGCTTGCTGGTGATCTGGAGCCGCTCACGATTCCCTACAATCCCCACGATCCTACGGTGACCGTGGATCGCGTGATCGCGGTCGTTGCACGGGTGTGTGACGTTTCCGAAACCGCGCTTCGTTCGTCTAAGCGCGGAAGCCCGCAAGAATCCCACGCGCGCTTCCTCATCATGGTCATCCTGTATTGGATGCTCGAGAAGTCCGACGCCCAGATCGCGGTTGAACTGGGTGGGCGCAAAGAAGGAGGCGTGGCGCAGTCCCGGAGCGTGTTCGAGCGTGCGCTCAGGAATGACGATCTTGAGGGTCGTCGAAGGTTGCGTGCGGTGCTTACGGAACTGGGAGCTGCCCAGCCGGTAGCCGCAGCACCGGCGCCGGCTACGACTGTCCTGTCGTCTCGCGCGTTGCAGGTATCCGTACCTGAACGTGATAGCCCGCTTCTGGTGGACGCGAATCCACTCGTAACGCCAGACATGGTCGTTGCCGCGGTTGCTCGAGCGTGGAACGCTGATAGGGCTTCTCTGACTGCGCGTGACCGCGGTCCAAGCGAAATCGCTGATGCTCGGCGAGCGGCCATGCTCCTTCAGTACGTGGTCTGCAGCGCCGAAGACGAGGCCATTGGTCCGTACTTCCGTCGCCAGGTTGACCAAGTCCAGGGCATGCGTGAGCAGGCAAGCCGCATGGCAAAAGAGGATGCCGCGTTTTCGGCAAAGCTCATCGCGGCGTTCGAGGCGCTCCTTGCCATGTTAGTGGAAGAGCCGGAACCCGAAACGGAACCGCAGCCCGAACCCGCGCCAGCCGCAGGTCCAGCGCTTCCTGCAGAAGGACGTTCTGCGGAACAGGCCGCTGCGCCGATCGCAGCTGAACCGCCTCCCGTGATGGAACGCGGAAGACGTATCGAAAGCGGTCGCCTGCCGCAGATCCTGGCACTTCCGCCCCGCCTTGCCGAAGGGTTTCGCGATCCGCTGATCGCAGCGATCGAAGAAACCGGAGTCAATGCGGCAAAGCTCCTGCGTGGAGAGCCGCTCCCGGATGGCGTAACTGCAGAGACGATCTATCGCGATCTCTGTACCATCGCCGGGACCGTGCCGCTGGTCGTCGATGGAATCGCGCGAGGCAAAGACAAAACGTGATGCTCACGTAGCAGCATCAATCGTTCACTTCCTGTTCATCTTCAATGGGGGAATCGGCTGATCTCAAGTACTAGGAGGGTACTTTATGAGACCGGCCTCTTTTTTTAAATGCTCTGCGGTCTGTATCAATGTGTTAATACGTTGGCACAGGCCAGAAAAGAAACGAAATTTTTGCTATATCTCTCTCCTTCCTTTGATCGCGTTGATGAGTGTTACTTCGTCCGCGTACTCAAGGTCCGCGCCTTGAGGAAGGCCGCGGGCAAGGCGCGTAAGTTTTGGCACGCGCGGTTTTAAAAGTTTTGCAAGATAGAGCGAGGTTGATTCACCCTCAAGATCGGGATTAAGCGCAAGAATAACTTCCTGCGGTTTTTGCGTTGCACCATCAAGACGCATGAGTAGTTCTTTAATGCGCAACTGTTCCGGGGTAACTCCTTCAATGGGATTTAATGCTCCTCCAAGCACATGATACAGTCCGTGATATTCGCGGGTTTCCTCAATTGCTTGAATGTCCTGCGGGCGGGCGACAATGCAAAGGGTGGTGTGATCTCGTTTTTGGTCAGCGCAAATCGGGCATGGATTTTGAAGCGAGATATTAAAGCACTGCCCGCACACCCGAATGCTTTCCTTAAGATCGGTAAGCGCGTGTCCAAACGATCGCAGCTCATCGATATTTTTATTGAGGAGCGCAAATACAAAACGAGTCGCAGTGCGCGGCCCAACCCCGGGAAGCGTGCGGAAATGTTGAATCAAGCGAGTGATGGGAGGAGGAAAATTCATACCACTACTAATTACAAATGTTGATACAAATATACAAATTTGTATATTCGCAATTGAATTTGTAATTTGTAGTAGTGTCAGAACGGTTGGCTTGCTTTTTCAAGATTGCGGAAACTTACCTTTTGCTCGTCAAAGTAGAGTTGGACTTGACCGGTTGGACCATTGCGATGTTTTGCAATAAATATATCGGCGATAAAACGTTCCTCTGGGGTAAGCGAGCCGGCGCCTTTGTCCATTGCTTTGCGATAAATAAAGAGCACCACGTCGGCGTCTTGTTCGATTGACCCGGAGTCGCGCAAATCCGCGAGTTTCGGATGCGCAGGGTTTCGGGATTCAACCGCACGGGATAACTGCGACAATGCAAGCACGGGGATATTGAGTTCGCGCGCGATTCCTTTCAGTGCGCGGGTAATTTCCGAAATTTCCTGCACGCGGTTTTCAATTCTGGTCTGTGATTCCATGAGTTGAAGATAATCTACGATCAGGAGCCCCAATCCTTTTTCCATTTGCAAGCGCCGTGCTTTCGCGCGCATTTCCATAATGCTGTTCGTTGAAGAGTCATCAATATAGAGCGGCGCTTCCGAAAGATTACCAAGCGCATGTCCGATGCGCGCAAAATCGTCTTGATCGGATTTATCGGAAAGGCGGCCGGTGCGCATTCGCCAAAGATCAACGCCCGCCTCCGAGCAGATAAGGCGGTCTACCAATTGTTCTTTTGACATTTCAAGGGAGAAGACGCCAACCGGTATTTTTTCGCGCATTGCCACATTGCGCGCAATATCAAGCGCAAGGGAAGTTTTTCCTACCGAAGGGCGCGCCGCAAGAATAATAAGATCGGATTTTTGAAGTCCGGCAAGGATATTGTCGAGCTGGAAAAATCCGGTCGAAATTCCTCGCAATTTCCCTTTTTCTTTATGCAGGTCGTCAATTCGATCGAACGCTTCGGTCAATACATCGCGTACCGCCACGAATGCTTGTTTCAGGAATTTTTGAGAAACGGAAAAAAGCGATTGCTCGGATTTATCAAGTACATGATCAACTTCAGCTTCTTCGTTAAATGAGAGCGCGCTGATCTCGGCGGCGGCGTGTTGCAGGCGGCGAAGTGTTGCTTTTTTTTGAATAATGGTTGCGTAGTGGTGAACGTTTGCCGCGGTAGGGACCGCGTTTGAAAGATCAATGCAATAGGAACGCCCGCCGATTATCTCAAGCTGTTTTTTTTCCTCAAGGCGATTTGCAAGCGTGAGAAGATCGATCGGCTCACGATCGCGGAACAATTCAAGCATGGTTTCAAAGATCATCCGGTGCGTGTCTTTATAAAAATCCTCGGCCGTTACTATGTCGGCGATTTTTATCATCGCATCGCGATCAATAAGAATAGCGCCCAAAAGCGACTGTTCGGCTTCGAGATTTTGTGGCGGGATTCGTTCAGCGGGGTTTCCGGAGGGTTTTGTCATAGTCATATCACCTTATATCGTAGCAGGTACGGGGTCAAGAGGATAGTATGGGGATGAGCTGTGTGGTATAATATTCCTACGAAACCACGAAAGCTCTACGAAAGCAACGAAAAATGCGAATAGTGTTCGTAGATTTCGTAGCCAGTTCGTTGGTTCGTAGGTTTATGAAATCATTTTTTCACGCAGTTGCCACGCTTTCAGGTCTTATTATTGGGGTTGGCATCTTTGGGGTGCCCTATGTTACCTCGCACGCAGGGTTTGGGGTTGGCATGATTTGGATTCTACTTGTGGGAGCGGTCGTGCTTGCGGTTCATCTTCTCTATGGCGAAGTCGTATCCGGGACCTCGGGTACGCACCGTCTTCCCGGGTATATAGGACGACTTCTTGGAGTACACGCAAAAAAGACCGTACTTATTATTGAGGTTATACGATTTTGGGCGATTCAAATTGCGTATATTATTGTTGGAGGGATTTTTTTGCGGGCCATAATCGGCCCGTGGCTGGGAGGTAGTGCAATGCCATATAGTTTTGCATTGTTTACTGCCGTGGCCCTTGCCACGTTCTTCGGTCTTAAATTGGTTGATCGAATAGAATTTTTTCTTGCGTGGTTTGAAATCGCGGCGGTGTTATTTATTGCGGCATACGCATGGCCTTTTATGAATATGGAAAATTTGGCATTTCGCGGTACTGGTGACAGTTTTATGCCGTACGGCGTAGTAATGGTCTCGCTTGCGGGCGCAGCGGCAATTCCTCAGATATGGGATATTACCGGGCGAAACAAAAAAATATTCCGCTGGGCAATCGTAGTAGGTACGTTGATTCCGATTATACTCACGGCGCTTTTTGCCGCGGCAGTGGTAGGGGTTTCCGGCGCGGCGACTTCTCAAGAAGCGGTTGCAGGGTTGCGCGGAGTTTTGGGAAACGAAATCGTGTGGTTTGGAGCATGGGCAGGACTTCTTGCTGTGTTTACTTCATATTTGGTAATCGCGCTCTATTTACAAGAAATGCTCAAGTATGATTTTCGCGTCAAGCATACGCCGGCATGGGCATTTGCCGTAGGAGTACCGATCGTGTTGTATCTTGCCGGCGCGCAGAATTTTATTCATGTGATTGATATTGTCGGCAGTTTGTTTTTTGGCATTGAAGGTATTTTGATTGTAACCGCGGCAATCATAATTGCCAAGCGACGCAACCTAGGTCCATTTCGTTTGAAGCTCATAATTGGAGTCATTGCCGGACTGTTGCTTACTCTAGGAGTGATTCAAAAACTCTTGCATCTTTTTTAGGATATTGTGCGCATATACTTGACTTGGTGTATGAGCGCATGATAGGATTTGCGCGGAGGAGTTCTTATGGCACAACCTCTGATCATGATAGTTGGTCCTGAGGGCGATACACTGCACTCTCTCGTGAGTGCAATCCGAGCCATGTTCATCTGGCGCAACGTGTACGTTGACAATCTTGACGGTACGCTCGACGAGCTTGTTGAGCGTTGTTCCAAGGGCGTTGACATCGTGGTTGTGATGCATGCGGCGAAGGCGGGCGATGAGCGTTACGACGCTCCCGCAATCCTTAGACACCTTGAGCTGGCACTTCCGGGCGTTGCGCGTATTCTCGCGATTGCCGGGCGCCGATTCGGCGAGGGTCGCAGTGCGTCCTGGCATGGAACGATCCTGTACGAACTCACGGATCTTTCCGGGGGAATTACGGCAGTATTTCAACGGGTGATCCGGCAACTTCCAACGATCAGAGCTGCCGCAGCCGGTAGAGGAGTCGCGTGATGGAAACCGATAATATCGTGTACGAAGCAGTTGCGAGAGCGGCGAACCTTCAAGATGAGGTCGCACAAGGAGGATTGTCATGAGCGTTCAACTTCCCCGAGTTCTGATTGTCGGGCCTAACCCGGCAGTACATCCGGGCATGGGTGCGCTTCACGCGATCCTGCACAGGATGCACGAGCTCGACCCGAGCGCGTTGCGTCTGACGGACAGCACGCTGATCAGCGGTGTGGAAACGGCGCGCGTGCAAGCAGAAAGCACGATTGTCGTGGTCTACCACGACCGCGACTACAACGGTCTCGCAATCGTACGAGGGCTGGCGCATGGCCGACGGTTCGTATTCGTGCTCGTGGTTGATGGAGATACGCGGGCCGACGGGCTGCAGTGCAAGATCGAAGGTCAGTGCGACGAGCTCATTGTCAAGCCGTGGACGGACGCGCAGGTGCGCGACGCGATGATTGCGGCCGCTACCAAGGCCTTGCGCCTTCGCGAGGGTCGCAGCTAACCGCTCAAGGTCGTTCAGACAGTTCCTTCACGAGTTCCGTGTCCAAGGAGGGGGGACATCGGAGCTCTTTTTTTGTTACTGGCTCGAAATTGACCCCGCGGTACGGGGTCATCTTGAGCGAGCGTAGCGAGTCGAAAGATCCCACACATATACTATGGTATGAGATCCCTCGACTGTGCTCGGGATGACGTTTAAATTTATCGTGGGAGAGGCGGGTTCTCGACACGACTTGACGCGGCGGGCGATTCCTGCTAACCTTGTGAGAGTGCGTAGTCGATTGGGCTCGCATTTCACTGGTGTGGGCGCAAATGCGCTTGCATAATCCTTCAAAGGGCCAGTGCCTGTAAATCCCGTTTTTCACGTGGAGGCAATGACAATGGACGAGACGCCACTCAGGGCCCGGATTCTGATCGTCAGCGATGACGAGCACACTCGCGAGGAGCTCGTGCGGATGGTTCGAGACATGCCCAACGACCATGCGGTAGTCGGGGCGGCAGGCCCGGGGCGAGCCCTGATGTTGCTCCCGGGGGTCCCGCCAGCCAAGGTCGGGCCCGTGCACCACACGGAGACGCTCGACGCCGTGGCGCTCCTGCTGCAGTTCGCGGAGAACTGTCCGCCGGCGGTGCGCATGCTCGTCGTGGATCCGGGCAGCTACGATACGGTGGTTCGCGCGATCAACGCGTCGACCCCGCAGTTCGCACACCTGGTGTTCCGCGTGATCGCCAAGCCGTTCAACCGCGACGAGGTGTTGCGGTTCGTGGGCGAGGCCGTGGTCCAGGCCGGGAAGCAGGATGGCACCTTCCTGTACTAGCCCGGCGCGAACTCGCGCGCCAAAAAACGTTCGTTCTTCAACCTCGAAGGCACCCACTGAAAGGAGACAGCAGGGGCCTTATTTTTTTTGGTTTTTCACATCTCAATCAAATGCTTCAATCTATGTCTGAAGCATTGAAAATTGACATTACATATTTGCAATGCGGCCGCGGTGCAGTAATGTGCATACTTCATAACCCACCCTCGCCCTCCCTTACCTTAATGGAGGGGGTGATTGTTTTGCCAATTGTAAAATATTTTTAAGGAGCATTGCGACGGTCATTGGTCCCACGCCGCCCGGGACAGGAGTAATAAAACCGGGTTTGTCAGTAGTTGAATCAAAATCCACATCACCGACTACGAGGCCATTGAGTTTATTCGTACCCACATCAATAACAATCGCGCCGTTTTTAAGCATATCGCCATTTATAAAATTGGCACGACCGCGTGCCACTACAAGAACATCAGCCCTTTTGAGTTTAGTAATAATCTCAGGGGTAACTTCTTTTGGACGCAAGATAATATGTACATCGGCGCCCCGTTCTTCAAGCATATACTCAAGCGCAACCGCGTATACTGTGCGGTTTACTATAAGAACTGCTTTTTTGTTTTGTAGGGGCGGTGCTGCATGGTTGTTGGAGTAGCGAGCGAGAGCTCGCGCCGATTGGCGCGCACTTTCATGCGCTACTCCGACAGCGATTGCTTCATCGATAAGCGCAACGATTCCAAGATCAACAGCCGGCATAATCCTCGGCTCACCATCCATGATTGCGCGAAGGTTTGCCTGGTGAAATCCGTCAACATCTTTTTTAGGATCAATTTGGCTGATTACAATGTCTTCTTCATATCCGGCAGGTAACGGGACTTGTACAAGGATCCCATGAATATTATCTCGCATGTTGAGTTCCTGAATCGTACTGAGAACTTCATGCTGCGGTTCAGTTCCTTCGAAAAAATATCGCTCGAATTTAACGCCAATATCCTTGCATGCATGCTCCTTGAGTGAGACATAAAGATGTGATGCCGGATTATTACCAACCAAAATAACTGCAAGCCCGGGAACAATCCCGAGCTGTTTAATCTCCGTTTTGATTTCTTTCCGAATCTTGTCCGCAAGCGCGCGGCCATCAATGATTGTCATGGTGGCAGATTAGGTTTGTAAGCAGATTAGGCAGAATATGCATTTGCGTAATCTGCTTATTCTGCTTATTTTGCTCCAGCGTACGTTAGTCCCGGATAGAGTGGGTGTTTTTTAGTCATTTCTCCTACTTGGTCCCGAATTTTTTTAAGGACTGCATCGTCCCCTGCATGGCTGAGTACTTCATTCATAAGATCGCCAATCACCCGCATCTCGTCTTCTTTGAATCCGCGCGTGGTAAGCGCCGGAGTGCCAAGACGGATGCCGGAGGGATCATAGGGTTTTCGCGAATCATGCGGCACGGTATTTTTATTTACGGTAATGCCGGCCTTGCCAAGCGCGTCTTCGCCCTGCTTTCCCGTGATATTCTTATTGGTCAGATCAATCACAATAAGATGGTTGTCGCTCCCACCCGTAACCAGTTCAAATCCGTGGGTTAGTAATTTTTCAGCAAGTGCTTTTGTGTTGCGCACAATTTGCGCGGCGTAGGTTTTGAATTCCGGCTGTGCTGCTTCTTTAAGTGCAACCGCAATCGCGGCGGTTTGATGATTATGCGGGCCGCCCTGAAGACCCGGGATAATCGCTCGATCAATCATAGTGGGAAGATACTTTCGCGATTTTTCCGGTGGCGGTTTTAAGAAATTCGAGGGTTCACCATCGCAAAGTATCATTGCGCCGCGCGGCCCGCGCAGAGTTTTGTGCGTGGTGGTGGTAATCACGTCCGCAATACCGACTGGCGATGGGTGTACTCCGCCCACGATCAGTCCTGCCACATGCGAGATGTCGGCCATAAGATAGGCACCAACCTCATCGGCAACCTCCTTGTATTTTGCCCATTCGTAGATGCGAGGATATGCAGTACCGCCCACAATAATCAATTTTGGTTTATGTTCACGTGCGAGCGCCCACATTTCGTCAAGATCAAGATAGCCGTCCTTGCGCGCACCATATTGCACGGATTTGTAATAGACACCGGAGAAGTTTACTTTAAGTCCATGGGTCATGTGGCCGCCCGCAAAAAGGTGCATGCCCATAAGCGTCTCTCCAGGTTCAAGTAAGGCAAAGCAGACCGCATGATTTGCGGGGGAGCCGGAATGGGGCTGGACATTGGCATGTGAAACGCCAAAAAGTTTTTTTGCACGTTCGCGCGCGATATTTTCTACGTTGTCAACAAATTCACATCCGCCGTAGTAACGCGTGCCCGGATATCCTTCGGAATATTTATTGGTGCCAATGCTTCCAAGCGCTTCAAGTACCGCTTCGGAAACAAAATTCTCCGACGGGATCATTTCTAAACCATCTCGCTCACGTTCGAGTTCGTTTTGAATTTGTTGTGCGACTTCGGGGTCGGATTGTGACAAGTGTGCCATAATGGCCATAGTGTAACATGCGGGGCTTGATTTGGGCAAGAGAATATGGTTAAATAGGGGACATGGATATATTTACCGCAAAAAAGATTCATTGTATTGGGATTGGCGGCATTGGCGTATCCGCGCTTGCGACTCTTTGGCGTGCAGAGGGTAAAGAGATATCCGGGTCGGATGCGGAGGAGAGTGAGATTACGCGGGCATTAGCAAAGAGTGGTATTGCGGTGCATATCGGTCAAATGTCAAATGTCAAATGTCAAATGTCAGATGTAGTAGTATATTCTGATGCGGTTCCGGAGAATAATATAGAACGAGTTGAAGCGGCTAAGCGTGGCATTCCGGAAATGTCGTATGCGCAGGCGCTTGGACAGGTGAGTCGTGAGTATAAAACAATTGTGGTAACCGGAACGCATGGAAAAAGTACCACAACCGCAATGCTCGGACTTATTCTTGAAGCGGCAGGTCTTGATCCGCTGGTCCTGGTGGGGAGCAAAGTGCCGGAGTGGGGGAATAGCAATTTGAGATTGCCTTCAACGCTTCGTCATTCCGAGCGAAGCTCAAGCGAAGCCGAGGAATCTCATATCATGCAAAGCGTGAGATCTCTCCACTCGGCTCGCGCCTCGGTCGAGATGACAAAAAAATCTGACTGGTTTGTTGTTGAAGGCGATGATTACCGCGATCATTTTTTAGAACTTAAACCTTACGCAGTCGTGGTTACGAGTATTGAATGGGATCATCCGGATTACTTTCGTGACCTTGAGCATACTGCGCAAAGTTTCCAAACGCTCGCGGAAAAAGTGCCTGCGGATGGGTTTATTATTTTGAATGAAGATGATGCAGGGTGTAAACGGCTCACCCATAGGTTGAGCCGTTCTCCAATTCCTAGGAATCGAGGAATGGTAATGTACGGGAGTGGCAGTCAAGTATTTAAATCCCTCACGCTTCAGGTGCCTGGACAATTTAATCGGTATAATGCAACGGCGGCGGCAACGGCGGCAATCGAGCTTGGCGTGGCGATTGAAGTAATACAAAAAGCACTTGGAGAGTTCAACGGGATTTGGAGAAGGTTTGAAATAGTAGGTCAGGTGTCAGATTTCGGGTGTCAGGTGTCAGATTGTCCGATTGTCATCTCTGACTACGGGCATCATCCAACCGCAATCCGTGAAACCATGAAGGCAGCTCGCGAAGCGTACCCGGGCCGCCGGCTTGTACTTGTATATCAACCGCATCAGCATAGTCGGACAAAACATTTGTTTGATGATTTTGTGGAAGCGCTCAAGGATGCAGCTGATGTAGTGATCCTTTCGGAAATTTATGCGGTGAAGGGCCGTATGGAAGATCGGAACGTATCGAGCAGCGATTTGGTTGATGCCATTTCACGATTGCGCAATCGTGAAATGGGAAATTTCGTGTATGGAGGAAATCTAGAGCAAACAAAGCGAATAGTGCTCGAACATATCCAGCCCGGTGACGTGGTTATATTCATGGGCGCAGGGGATATTGATCAATTGGCACGAGAAATGGTAAGGTAGAAATGAGGACAATTATATATAATAAATAACCTTTCATATACACTATGAGACCGCATGAATCAATGGGGGAGCAATTGAGTTTTAATGATAGATTAAGAAAGGGAGAACCGCGAGCGTCACGCGCTGGCGGCGAGCAAGTTCCTGGAAAACAAGGAAAAGCCCCGGTACCGCAGACACCAGCGCAACGGGACGCTTCTTCGGGTCGTGCAGTGGAGGAAAACAAGTGTGAATATTGTTCAGGTAGTGGATGTAAGCAATGTGGATATGAGAATGCCCCTCCTTGGCCGCGCTCGGGAAGACGAAGCACACCGAAACCATGATTGCTGAAGATGTTGTAAAGCGATTACCGGAAGTGCGAGAGTATGAGCCGATGTCGGTACATACGACGTTTAAAATTGGTGCGCACACGCGGTATTTTTTTGTTGCACATTCACCAGAAGACATAGTGCGCGCGGTAACTGCGGCCAAGGAGTGTGGACTGCCATTTTTTATTTTAGGCGGGGGAAGTAATATCCTAGTAAGTGACAAAGGATTTGACGGACTGGTAATTTTAAATCAGATACACGGATTTGAATCGCGCGTGAATGGAGCTACTGCCGAAATTACTGTGGGGGCAGGGGAAAATTGGGACGAGACGGTTGCGCGTTGTGTGGCAAATAATTGGGCCGGGATTGAATCATTGTCGGGAATCCCGGGAACTACCGGCGCCGCGCCGGTGCAGAACATTGGTGCATATGGCCAAAGCGTGGACGCGGTAATTAAAGAAGTCCGCGCGATCGATTGCGCTACAGTGCAGGAAGTTGTTTTTGATGCACAGGAATGTGCATTTAAATATCGCGACAGCATTTTTAAAATACAGCAAGGGCGATTTATTATTACTCGCGTAACGCTTGCTCTTGCAGTGGGTGGCGCACCAACGGTTGCGTACCATGATCTTAAAGCATACTTTGGCGTAAAAATCCCAACCATTGCGGAAGTACGTAACGCAGTAATTGAAATACGCGCGCGGAAAGGATATATTATTATGCCCGGATATGAGTCGTTTGCAACTGCCGGATCATTTTTTAAAAATCCTGTTATTTCGAGTGAGCAGTTTAAAAAAATGAAGAACCTTGTGAGCGGGTGCATGGATCCGTGGTATTGGGAACTTGCGAGTGGAGATGTAAAAGTTTCCACCGCATGCCTTCTTCAAAGCGCGGGATTTCCAAAAGGATATCGCAAGGGAAACGCCGGAATTTCTCCAAAACATTCTTTGTCGCTTATGAACTATGGAGGTGCTTCGGCGAATGAAATCTTGGCGCTATCCCAAGAGATTAAAAAAAAGGTGCAAGAAGAATTTGGGATTGAACTCGAGGCAGAGGTGCAAATGGTAGGATTTTAAATAAAAAAAGAGACCGAGCTACGGAGAGCCCGGGGAACGATGACGTGGGGGGTTGTATTGAAGGAGCTGCTAGCCGCGCGGGCCGGAAGCCAGAGAGGCGCTTGCTCCCATGGCGCGGACCATGCCCTGTGCCCGGCGAAGGGTGCCTGAAGCCTTGAGGATCTCGCGAAGACGCGCCGGATCCGGGGCAACCGGAAGCACTTGCCCCAGCAGTCCCGGGTTTCTGTCCAGGACCATGATCGCTGCCATGTCCAACGCTTCGCGGCCTGGCGGTTTGCGTGCAGGTTTTCTTTTCATCGCTGGTATTTCCTCCTTGGAAACCACTTTAGCAGATATTGCTGTGGATGTCCAGACTATTGTGTTGTCAGCGCATTTCAGGTATATTGTAGGTTCTATAAGATATGTCAATTCTCTCAAAATTTTTTAGCGATCCGCATGCGCGGTATGTAGAAAAGCTCCGTCCAAACGTGGCTCGTATTAACGCGCTTGAGCCGGAGTTTAAAAAGTTTTCGGGCGATGAGTTGCAAGGCAAAACTGGGGCATTTCGAAAACGCCTTGGTGATGGTGCAACGCTTGACGATATTCTGCCCGAAGCATTTGCATTGGTGCGCGAAGCAGCAACGCGCGTACTTGGACAACGACACTATGATGTGCAACTTTTGGGCGGCATGGTATTGCACCGCGGAGCAATTGCGGAAATGAGAACAGGCGAAGGTAAAACGCTTGTGGCAACTTTGCCTGTATATTTGAATGCGCTTGCCGGAAAAGGAGTGCATCTGGTTACGGTAAACGATTATTTGGCGTTGCGTGATGCAGTGTGGATGGGGCGTGTATATCATGCGCTTGGGCTTACAATCGGATGTATTACTCATGAAAGTGCGTATGTGTATGATCCGGCGCATAGCGAGGGGTCAGGTGTCAGGGGTCAGGTGTCAGGGGTTGACGTTGCGGCGTTTAAAGTTGAACATGAATTTTTGCGGCCGGTTTCACGCAAGGAAGCATACGAGGTCGATATTACATATGGCACGAACAATGAGTATGGGTTTGACTATTTGCGAGACAACATGGTTACGGATCTGCGCGACATGGTACAGCGCGGACATCACTTCGCGGTTGTTGATGAGGTAGATTCGATTTTGGTTGATGAAGCGCGTACCCCGCTTATTATTTCCGCGCCCGCGGAGGAGTCCGGTGAGCTGTATTATAAATTTGCCGATCTTGTTTCGCGGCTCAAGGAAAATGAAGATTACAATATTGATGAAAAAATGCGCGCCGCAACCCTTACTGAGGTTGGAATCGGAAAACTTGAAAAATGGCTCAACATTAAAAATCTTTACGAACAAGGCGGCTTGAGCTTGGTGCATCATGCCGAGCAAGCACTCCGCGCGCACGCGTTGTATCATCGAGATAAAGAATATGTGGTCCGCGACGAGCAAGTTGTTATTGTTGACGAGTTTACCGGACGAATGATGCCCGGGCGGCGTTGGTCCGAAGGGTTGCATCAAGCGGTTGAGGCAAAAGAAGGGGTGAAAATCGAGCGCGAATCGCAAACGCTCGCCACGATTACATTTCAAAATTATTTCCGCATGTACGAAAAACTTTCCGGGATGACCGGTACTGCGGCAACCGAATCCGAGGAGTTTCATAAAATTTACGGGCTTGAAGTAGTAGTGGTTCCTACCAACAGAGAAATGGTGCGCGTAGACGGCCCTGATCGTGTATATCGTTCGGAGGCGGGAAAGTATCAAGCCGTGGTTTCCGAGGTAAAAGCGCGACATGTAAAAGGCCAGCCCGTACTTTTGGGAACTATTTCAATTGCAAAAAATGAAATTCTTTCCCAGATGCTTGAACAGTCCGGAGTGCCTCATACTTTGCTCAATGCCAAGAATCATGAAAAAGAAGGAGAGGTTATCGCGCAAGCCGGACGTAAGGGTGCGGTTACGGTGGCAACCAATATGGCAGGCCGCGGCGTTGATATTATTTTAGGCGGGAATCCTTCGGATCGAAAAGAGGCGGAAGAAGTACGCGCGCTTGGCGGGCTTCATGTGATCGGTACTGAACGGCATGAGTCACGTCGTATTGATAACCAGCTTCGCGGACGCTCCGGTCGTCAAGGCGATCCGGGTGGGACGCAGTTTTATGTATCGCTTGAAGACGAACTCATGCGTATTTTTGCAGGAGATAGAGTAAAGTCCCTCATGGCGCGTTTTAAAATCCCGGAAGATGTTCCGATTGAAAGCAAAATTGTTTCCAAATCGATTGAGTCGGCCCAGAGTAAAGTTGAGCAGCACAATTTTGACATTCGTAAACACTTGCTTGAGTATGATGACGTACTAAACAAACATCGGGAGGTTATTTATAAGCGCAGAAGGGAAATACTTTCAGATACTATAAATCTGAAAAATGCAGTTCTGCAGATGATTGAACACGAAATCGAGCAAGTGGTTCTTTTTCATACGCCACAAAATGGAAGCCGTGACGATTGGAATATCAAAGAGATTAATCAAGTAGCGCGTACAATTTTTCCCGCACAAGAAAAAATTGGTGAGGAAGTTGAGCATATTTGGGCTGGCAATGGTAGCAAGCTTGAGGATACCGAAGCGCGAACCAAGATTATTGAAACGTTGATGGAAGCCGCACGGACTGTATATAACCAGGGGGAGCAAAGGATGAAAGAGTTTACTCACGATGAGGAGGCGATGCGGCGGATTGAAAAGGCGCTTTGGCTTCGCGCGATTGATATGCTTTGGGTTGAGCATTTGGACGCAATTGATCATTTGCGACGCGGGATTGGACTTCGCGCGTATGGGCAACAAGAGCCGCTTGTCGCCTACAAAAAAGAGGCGTACCGGATGTTTCAGGAACTTCAGCATTTGATTGAGAAACAAGTTGTGTATTCCATATTCAAAGTTGGTGTTGAAACACAATCAGCCGCGCCATCGCTTCTTGAACGCCGTGGTATGCAAATGTCCGCGCCGGCAAAAACGATGGGGGGGCAGGCAGGGGCTGGGGGTCAGGTCTCAGATGTTGAGCAGTCAGCGGTCAGCGCTCCGCAGTCAGAGGCGCCAAAAGTCGGGCGCAACGATCCATGTTTTTGCGGAAGTGGAAAAAAGTATAAAAAATGCCATGGGGTTTAATGGCTCAACCGACGGTTGAGGTGTTAGACACAATGTAATATAATGTGATAATGAATATGCCGATTAAAATAATCGAACAAACAATATCGAGGGCAGAACTTGCAGAACTGGCAAAAGAGCGATTCGGCGATTTGATAAAAGCCGTAGTTGATGTGGATCGTGGAATTATGGCAGTGGGTGGTGAACTGCATGCAGATGAGGAAGCGTTGCTTCTCGAAAACGGATCGAAACAAAAAGATATCTGGGGGATAAATATATATCCGGATAGGAGCGGCGACAAGTTTGTAGAGTTTGATTCAATGATCAATATCCGCCCGTCTCAAAAAAATCGTTCTCGAGGCGTTGAGGATCCGGAGACGCGGAAACTGATTATTAAAACAGTGGGTCTTTTAGTTCGTGAATAGTTCATGGTATGGAATATCAACACCAGTCACTGGCGGCAGGAAAATGGTATACGCTTTCATTTGTCGAGCAGATGGGGAATATTGGTAGTGAGGTTGGGCGTGCGGCGCTTTCGCAAGAAAACAAGGAGCGATTTGAAGGAGCAGTGGGTCGCGCATTTGAGCTTATGGATATCACGATTAGTGACCCGAGGTGGAAAGGCCGGTTAAAAGAAATAGTCCGAATGAGGGAGGTTTTTGGTGATGCGATTTCCGGTGGCCATGAATACGGCAGTACCCTTGAAGACCTTGATAAGTATTTTTATCATTTTGCCTACGCCGCGCGTGCGAATCGTTGATTGAAAAAATGCCATGGATAATAATCAACCGGTTAAAGAATATCAAACGATGAATCATAAGCGCGGGATTGACTACATTGGCGTCAATTGCGTTTTTTGGTGTCATGATAAGGAAGGCCGTGTACTTCTTCATAAACGAAGTAATAAATGTCGTGATGAGCAGGGTACATGGGATTGCGGAGGAGGAGCAATGGAGTTCGGGGAGACGTTTGAGGAGACGGTCCGCCGCGAGATAATTGAAGAATATGGTACGGAACCTTTGGCCATTGATTATGTAAGTACTGAGAATGTATTGCGGGAACATAATGGGAAGCCAACACACTGGGTTAAAAATGTGCATTGGGTACTGGTTGATCCTGCAAAAGTCCGCAATGGCGATCCGGAAAAGATTGATGAGATTGGTTGGTTTACGTTTGATAATTTGCCAAAGCCGCTTCATTCCCAAATCGGCATCGAGGTCGATATTCTCAAGAAATTTTTAGTCAAACAGGCGGCGCGCCAGTGAAGCTTAAGGAATGTATATATGCAATTTCAAGATATTATCAAACGGGCGCGCGTTATAAGGAAGGCGTATGAAGAACTTAATCGCCGCGAAGGCGGCAAAGTTTGGGGTGCATCTGAATATGCGCAAGGGTTAGTGGGGGATGTGGGGGATTTGATGAAACTCATCATGGCGAAGAAGGGGTTTCGATTCTCGGCGGAGGAGAATGTCGGCGCGGCGTTAAAGCACGAACTTGCGGATTGCCTTTGGGCGGTATTTATGATTGCGGATGAACTTGGCATAAATCTTGAGAAGGAGTTTGTCGCGACAATGAATAAACTGGAAAATAAAATTACCGAACGTCGAGTTATTAAGCGGAGCAGGAAAAGTGTTTTGAAAAAGTTGCTCGTACGCGGTTAAAAAGTTTTTGTTACCTATGGATCCCGAACGACCAAGACCTAATCCCGAACGCAAAATTGCGCGGACGCGCGCGGAATTACCATCGCTTAAAGCCGATCATGCACGCGTGGTGCATCTTACCCATACCTATGGAAATGTGATCGATGATATTATACAGGGTGGATTGAAGTATAAGGTCATACTTGGAACTACCGCGCGTACATGGAGTAAGGCAGAAGATGCGGTATATGATACAACCGATCCTAGATTTTCCGGTCCGACTGTGGTTGCGGTAGTAATGGATGTTCCCATAGATGAGCATCGCCTTCATGAAACAGTCGGGAAAGCGCCAGGCAGGATTCCTCCGGAATATATCGTCGGCGTGATACCAAGCGAGAAATAACCGAATGCGTAATTTTTAATAGTTAGCGTATATGAAAAAAAGTTTTGCCGCGTTATTACTTTTAACTCTTTTCGGCGCAGGGTGCGGGAAGACGGATGTTGCAAAAGTTGCTCCGCTTACTATTACCCAAGAGATAACTCCAATAACTATTCAAGCGCAACCAACTCCTATGCCTCAAAAACTTTCAAAGTCATCAATGATAATTGACAAAGCAAAATCCTATACCGCGGTGCTTTTGACTACCGAAGGTACTATTGCGATTGAACTGAATGCCGCGCAAACTCCGATTACGGTAAATAATTTCGTATATCTTGCGCGCAATAATTTTTATAACGGCACGCCGTTTCATCGGGCAATCAAAGGATTCATGATTCAGGGCGGGGACCCGAAAGGGGATGGGACCGGCGGGCCGGGATATAAATTTGATGATGAGCCGTTTACCGGAACATATTCGCGCGGTACGGTTGCTATGGCAAACGCAGGACCGAATACCAATGGCAGTCAATTCTTTATTATGCATGCGGATTATCCGCTTCCCCCAAATTACATAATTTTCGGGCGGGTTAGCTCCGGTCTTGATGTCGTAGATAAAATTGCAGCCGCACCGGTTACCATGAGCGCGTCAGGCGAGCCGTCAAAACCGCTCAGTCCGGTAATCGTGCAGAAGCTTGAGATTGTTGAGAAGTAAAACACTATGCTGTATATAGTGGTCGCATGGGCCTTTTAAATTCAATGGCCAGGATAAACGGCTCACCCTGCAGGTTGAGCCGTTTATTTGCCCCTATTTAAGCATATTTCGTTTTTAGATTTTTCGTCCACTTGCATGTTTTCCATAAGTTGTTTATACTATGCGAATTATGTTTAAGAGCTTGTGGAAAGGCATTGTTGCGCCAACGCCTCGCGGAAAAGTCCGTTGGGCCTTCTTTTGGGTTATTGTGCTTGTGTTGGTAACCGGGTTTTTGGACTTTTCGCATCCATGGAACGTTGCGGCTGATGCGATGAATGGCTGGATTCAAAAAGTACCGGGTAGTTCCCGAGTCGCTACGTTTACTCGGACAATAAAAATTGGACATTATCCTGAGCGACCGTTTCGGCTTGGTCTTGATCTTGCGGGTGGTGCGCATTTGGTATACGACGCAAATCTTTCACAGATTCCATCAGAGGATCGTGATGATGCGATGGATGGCGTGCGCGATGTGATTGAACGTCGCGTCAATGCGTTCGGAGTTGCTGAGCCGGTAGTTTATACGGCCCGTGCAGGGGATGCTCGCCGACTTGTTGTTGAGCTCGCGGGTATTAAGGATATCAAGGAATCAATTCGGCAAATTGGAGAAACTCCGGTTCTTGAATTCAAAGAAGAAGGAGTTCCTGAGCCGACGCGTTCTTTAACCCCGGACGAGAAGCGTGAAATGGATGGGTATAACAAAGCCGCACGTATACGCGTTGACGAAGCGATTAAAGAGCTCAAAGGACAAGAAGATGTCGATTTCATGGCGCTTGCGAAGAAATATTCGGATGACACGGCGACAAAAGAAATTGGTGGCAGTCTTGGTTTTATTACTCGAGATAGCGCGTACAGTGAGCTTTGGCAATGGGCCGATTCGAACGGTGCGGGCAAAATTTCACTTGAACCGGTTGAGACCTCTGAAGGATGGAATATTGCACGGGTAAATAGCGCTGAGGATCAAGGCGAGGAAGTACATGCACAACACATTTTAATTTGCTATCGCGGTTCCGAGGGTTGCACCCATGACACATCGAAAGATGATGCGCGTACGCAAGCCGAAGAATTAAAGAAGGTTGCAACGGCGGAAAATTTTGAAAAACTGGCGCGGGAAAATTCAACCGAGCCGGGAGCAAAAGAGCGTTCCGGAGATCTTGGATTTTTTCCAAAAGGTGCCATGGTTAAGCCATTTGAGGATGCGGTGTTTGCCTTAGCGAATGGCACAATTTCCGATCCGATTGAAACTCAATTTGGATTTCACCTCATTTACCGAATTGAATCGCGGCCAGTCAAGGCCTACAATGTGGCTCGTATTCTGATTAAGAAAAAAACAGACGCGGATTATCTTCCTTCTCCTGATCCATGGAAAAATACCGGACTCTCAGGAAAGCATCTAACTCGCGCGAGCGTACAATTTCAGTCTCAAACGAATGCACCCGAGGTAGGACTTGAGTTTAACAGTGATGGCGCGAAATTATTTTCGGATATTACACAGCGCAATTTGGGGAAGCCGGTTGCGATTGTTCTTGATGGGATTCCCATCTCAATTCCTCGCGTACAAACTGCGATTACGGACGGACGCGCGGTGATTACGGGTAATTTCACTATTCAGGAATCGAAGATTCTTGCGCAGCGCTTGAACGCCGGAGCGCTTCCTGTACCTATTGCGCTGGTAGCCCAGCGCACTGTGGATGCAACACTTGGTTCGGCCTCAATTGCGGCCAGTCTTAAAGCAGGATTGATTGGTTTTGCGTTGATTGCGCTGTTTATGATTTTGTATTATCGGCTTGCGGGGGTACTCGCGGTACTGGCGCTTCTCGTATATACTTCGATTGTGCTTGCATTGTTTAAATTGATTCCGGTTACACTGACTCTTTCCGGTATTGCCGGATTTATTCTTTCAATCGGTATGGCGGTTGATACCAACGTATTGCAATTCGAGCGCTTAAAAGAAGAATTGCGCGCGGGAAAACCGCTCCGTAGTGCGACCGAGGATGCATTTACTCGTGCATGGCCATCAATTCGGGATAGTCACGTAACTACGCTTTTTGGTGCGCTTATCTTATTCTGGTTCTCTACGAGTTTGGTAAAAGGATTTGGATTGACCCTTGCACTGGGAGTAATTATTTCGTTGTTTTCTGCGATTACGGTTACTCGTGTATTTTTGCGCATGGTCGTACCGTATGTCGTAAAACCCGGATGGTATGGAACAGGGATAATGCGGAAGAAATAATTTGAATATGGCAATCATCGCAAATCGAAAAATCTGGTTTATCTTTTCTGGGACGTTGATGGCGCTCTCAATTATTGCGCTTATTGTTTGGGGACTTAAACCGGGCATTGATTTTACCGGTGGTTCGCTTCTTGAGTTGCGATTTGGCAAAGGGACTCCACCCGCGCAGGATATCGTAACGCTGCTTAAAGAATTTTCAATTGAATCGCCGTCGCTTCAAGGAAGCGGTGATAACGAGATCGTAATCCGTTTTGGACCAATTCAGGAAGATACGCATCAAGATATTTTAACGAAGTTGCGAGACACGCATGGGGCAGTTGAGGAGGTGCGATTTGATTCAATCGGGCCAAGTGTTGGCCGCGAGTTATTTCAGAAGGCGGTTATCGCGGTCGTGCTTGTGACGGCGATGATCATGATCTATATTGCCTGGTCATTTAGAAAAGTTTCTCGACCGGTACCGGCATGGATATATGGGGCAGTAGTGGTAGTAACATTTGTTCATGATGTGATGATTCCACTTGGACTGTTTGCGTATCTTGGGCACTTCAAGGGTTGGGAAATTGGAAGCCCGTTTATTGCCGCGGTGCTGACTATTCTTGGATATTCGATTTCCGATACGATCGTGGTACTGGATCGCGTGCGCGAGAATTTGAAGAAAGTAAAGGGAACCTTTGAGGAAATTGTTGAAACTTCGGTGCATCAAACGATCACCAGGTCTATCAACACCTCTGTTACCACCATGCTCGCCTTAACCGCAATTCTAATCTTTGGTGGGGTTTCGCTTCAAAGTTTCGCGCTTGCGCTGCTTGTCGGTATCTTTTTCGGAACATATTCATCGATTTTCATCGCCGCACCGCTTTTGGTAACTTGGTATCGGTGGAGGAGAAAGGGGTAAAGTCTGAACGCACTTGCCATACTATTTAGGAGCCGCCAATGGGCGGCTCTTTTAGTTGTGCGTCAAGATGTGGTATACTGTTATTATCGGAACATAATTAATGCCTCGCGTACTGCCGTTGGCAGAAGCGGGAAAATTTAGGCGGGTATGATCCAGATCGGACCTTTGGTGATTGATTTTACGCCATTATTGGAGGCGGCAGCGCATTCTCCGCTTTTTGCCGCATGGTTTGTCCTCAAAAGTGGGGGATGGATTGTTTTTTTCATGGTTGCCTTTCACTATTTGTATGAATGGTGGACTGATGACTACATGTGGGATAAATGTTTTGAAAAATGGGAATGGGTATTGCTCGCAATCGAAGTGCCAAAAGAAAATATCCAGACCCCAAAGGCGATGGAAAATATTCTCGCGCATCTTGCCGGAGCGCACCAAACTCCTGATTTGTTTGAAAAGTATTGGGAGGGTTTTGCGCAGGAATATTTTAGTTTGGAAATCGCAAGCATCGGCGGGCATGTGCAATATTATATTTATACGCCAAAGCACATGCGCGATCTTGTGGAGTCTGCCATTTACGCCCAATACACGAATGCTGAAATTAGCGAGGCGCCTGATTATACGACAGATGCTCCGGAACGATTTCCCGATCCGAACGGTTATTATTGCTGGGGGACCGAGTGGAAACTCGTAAAGCATCAGGCATACCCCTTGCGTACCTATGAAGCATTTCAGGATGAAACTGCGGAGGAAGCCGGATTTAAAGATCCTATGGCCGCGCTTCTTGAAACCATGGGAACACTTTTGCCCGGCGAGCAACTCTGGTTTCAAATCATTGTTGAACCGATCGAGGCAAATAGTTGGCAGCATGCAAGTCATGCCATTATCAACAAGATGGCGGGGAAAAAGAAGCAGCATAGTGATAAGTGGTTTTTGAAATTACTGGAAATTCCCATTAAACTTTTTGGTGAGATATGGGGTGCATTTGTGGGGAATGAAATCGAACATGAAGAAAAACGAGATGAGCCGCTTTCGCAAGTTCTGTATTTAACAAGCGGTGAGGCCGAGACGATTAAGGCGATTGAAGCAAAAGCTGAGAAGATTGGATTTGGCATAAAAATTCGCGGAGTGTATCTTTCACCAAAGGCGATTTCAAACAAAGCGCGCGGTCGATACGGGCTTATTGGCGCAATAAAGCAGGTCAATACGGAGAATCACAATTCTCTCAAACCCGAAACCAAGATTGTGGGAACCCACGCGCATTATTTTTTTACGGATTGGCGGAAAAATTGGAAACGCGGTAAAATTGTTCGAGCGTATAAGCATCGTTCAATATGGACCGGGCTTGGAGAATTTGTCTTAAACATTGAGGAAATTGCAACGCTTTGGCACTTCCCCGTAACCGAATCCGCGCGCGCTCCGCTTGTTAGGAAAGCCGAAGTGCGGCGTGGTGAACCTCCTATTCAGCTTCCGGTTGATGAAGGACCGTTTGGTCATCATGAGTGGGCGAAGTCGCATGGGGGTTTAATTAAAACCAAGAGTCGTCATGGAGCTCCGCCAGAAGGCATACCCTCCGAGGAAGAATCCAGCGAAGGCGGTATGCCGGGAAATTTACCCGTTTGATAACGCAACGCCGATCTACGGATTCATGCGGATCAACGGATATCGGTAGATCAGCATGATAATCCGTGTCATCAGCATTGCACTATATGCCAGTAGAATACGACCACGATCACGAAAACGAAATCAACTATTTTGGCATGGCTAATTTTCGCAATAAAATGCGAAACTTTGGGATTAAAACCGATGATCGGCGGCGTCATACCTATATAATCGGAAAGACCGGAATGGGAAAGACCACGGTTCTTGAAAACATGATTATCAACGATATCAACGCCGGTCATGGACTCGGCATTGTTGATCCGCACGGCGATATGGCGGAAAAAATACTTGATTTTATTCCCGCGCATCGAATAAATGACGTAGTAGTGTTTAATCCTTCCGACTACGAGTATCCCGTGGCATTCAACGTTCTTGAAACGGTAAATCCTTTGCACAAACACTTGGTTTCCCAAGGGCTTATGGGCGTGTTTAAAAAAATCTGGCCGGATGTCTGGAGCGCGCGCATGGAGCACATTTTGAATAATTGCTTGCTCGCACTTTTGGATTTTCCGGGTTCCACGCTTTTGGGTATTAATCGCCTTCTCGTTGATAAAGCATTTCGGAAGCGTGTTATTTCAAAAATTAAAGATCCAATCGTGCGGGCGTTTTGGATTGATGAATTTCAAGTATGGGAAGGAAAATTTCGTACTGAAGCAATTCAGCCGATTCAAAATAAAGTGGGGCAGTTTCTTTCCGCGTCAATGATTCGCAATATCGTCGCGCAAGTTAAATCTACGATCAATCCTCGCGAGATTATGGACAGCGGGAAAATTTTGATCATGAATCTTGCAAAAGGGCGTCTTGGTGAAGATACTTCCCGCCTTTTGGGAGGTATGCTTATTACAAAAATGCAACTTGCGGCAATGGAACGAGTTGACACTCCGGAAAAAGATCGCCGCGATTTTTACTTGTATGTTGACGAATTTCAAAATTTTGCAACCGATAGTTTTGCAAACATTCTGTCTGAGGCGCGTAAATATCGTCTTGATTTGACAATCGCACACCAATATATCGGCCAATTAGTGAATGAAACTTCAACGCGGGTACGCGATGCGGTATTCGGAAACGTGGGAACTATTATTATGTTCCGTGTGGGGGCGGATGATGCCGAATTTCTTGCGCGAGAAACGGAGCCGACCTTCATGGCCGAAGATCTTGTAAATCTTCCTAAATATGAGATTTATCTGCGTTTGATGATTGACGGAGTTACCTCGATTCCGTTCTCGGCAACGACGATGAATCCTATCGCAGTATTTGAGGGAAACCGAGAAAAAATTATTCGTGTATCGCGTGAACGTCACGCGCGCCCGGTTGCCGAGGTTGAAGCCAAGGTAATGCGATGGGCAGGGGATGAGTATGATGAGGACGGAAACGAAGAGGTATCCGTTTCAGCCGGCGAGCCGCTAAAATCCTTGGAAAATACCGGAACAATGCGTGCGTCACTTCAGCATGTACGCGGCGAGCAAGAACGAGAGCGAGAAGAGCCGTCCGGGGTTGCTCCCGCAATAAAACGTCCTCCGGTAGTGGTTCCTGCTCCTGCGCCGCTCCAAGATACTGTTCCGGCTGTACGTTTTGATCCTGAGGTAAAAGCGATTACTCTGCAAGAGGCAATGCAGCAAAAACCACTTAAGATTAAATTGGCTGCATCACCTCGCGCGGTTCCACAGCCCGGGCCTCAAACCGCAAAACCCCAGGGGGGGGTGATGCCGCTCCAAAAATCTTCACCCGCGCCGATCGGTTCTCCGCGTCCGCAAGGACAACAGGTGCAACAATCGCAGGGCGGGCAAAATTCTCAGAAAGGACCTACACCCGCAGCGCAACCTCAGCCGATCCTTGTAAAGCAGCCCTCGCAGGGATCAAGTCCCCAACCAAAGCAACCTCAACAAAGTCCGGCCCCGCAACCGCATCGTGAAGAAGCCGATGATGGGACAATGGCACAAAAAGTATCTATTCCTATTCGTTCCCGGACGCAAAAGTAGCGTGCGGACCGGGTTTTACAAAAGTTCTTTTTACTATTGACACGCAACCGTTTTTTTATTACACTAATGTCCTATGCCCGCGCCAAGTTTTCCCGCATACAATGGCCTATCTTTCTATGCAGCATAGCTTTACCCCACCAATCACGATGAGCATAATTAACACCTCGTTTGCTGCCTTTGGCAGAAGCGGGAAAATTTAGGCGGGTATGACACCGATTAAAAAAGTACTTGTACTTATGTCGGGCGGAGTGGATTCATCCACTGCGGCCGCTCTTTTGGTACGTGAAGGATATGAGGTCGCAGGGGTGTATCTTAAACTTTGGCAAGGAACAGGAAACAAGGAACAGGAAACAATCGGTGATCCGTGTTGGGCTGTTGAGATGAAAGATGCAGCACGAGTAGCTGCAAAACTCGGCATTCCATTTACCGTGTGGGATGTAACGGAAGATTACAAAATACGAGTGCTTGAGAATTTCTATGACGAGTACGGCGCAGGACGCACTCCCAATCCGGACGTGCTTTGTAATTCGGAAATTAAATTTGGTATTGCGCTTGATCGCGCTTTGAAACTCGGTTATGACTTTATCGCGACCGGGCACTATGCCAGGGTTCGTAACCCCTCCCAACCTCCCCTTACCCTAAGGGGAGGAGACGATCGCGATCCCCCTCTTAAGGTAAGAGGGGGCGAGGGGGAGTTATGTCAATTGTATGCCGCAGTTGACAAAAAAAAAGATCAATCGTATTTTCTCTGGCGGTTAACGCAGGAGCAATTGGCACACACTATGTTTCCGATTGGCGAATATACAAAGCCGCAGGTGCGTCAGATGGCCAAGGAATTCGGTCTTCATAACGCGGGTAAAAAAGACAGTCAAGGGGTTTGTTTTTTGGGCAAGATTGATTTGAAGGAGTTTTTGCAGCCGACTGTATCTGAGATGCCGGGCCCCATTCATGATGTGCGCGGCAACCTCATGGGAATGCACGACGGACTTGCTCACTTTACTATTGGTCAGCGCCATGGTACAAAATTAGGCGGGACCGGACCGTATTTTGTTGTAGAGAAAGATGCCGCTTCAAATACGCTGATCGTGGCAAATGAAGAGGACGAACCCGCGTATCGGGCCGTGAGGTGTCAGGTGTCAGGTGTCAGGTGCCTGCCTGCCGGCAAGGCAGGTCAGGTTAAGATTCCGGAAGACAGTCTACGATGCATGGCCAGAGTGCGGTATCGAGCGCCACTTCTAGACATAACCATACAGGGGAATAACGTAGTATTTGACGAACCGGCGCGCGCAGTAGCTCCTGGACAATCAATTGTATTTTACGATGGCGATAAAGTAATAGGTGGAGGAATAATTGATACGACCACATTACTATGCAAAGTTCAGAGATTCGCACACGTTTCCTAGAATTTTTTGCCAAACGGGAACATACGGTTGTCCCGTCTTCTTCGCTTTTGCCAGATGATCCTTCGGTACTTTTGACTACTGCTGGTATGCAGCAGTTTAAACCGTATTATGCCGAACTTGATCCAACCGTAACCGTGCATCCATCAATTGGTAAACCAGTAGGGAAAAATGCTGCATCATGCCAAAAATCTTTTCGTACGGTTGATATTGATGAAGTAGGGGACTCTTCCCACCTTACGTTTTTTGAAATGCTTGGAAATTTTTCGTTCGGAGGGTATTTTAAAAAAGAGGCAATTACCTGGGCGCATGAATTTATCACCAAGGAAATGGGACTTGAGATTTCGTACGTTACTATTTTTCAAGGTTCGAAGGCGGTTCCAAAAGACGAAGAATCACGTGCACTGTGGAATTCGCTTGGCGTGAAGGATATACGCGAAGAAGGCATGGAAGATGTATTTTGGGGTCCGACCGGGAAGGAAGGGCCATGTGGTCCGAGTACTGAAGTATATTGTAAAAATGCGACAGGGCAGGATATTGAGATATGGAACATCGTATTCAATCAGTATTTTTATCCCGGCTCGCGCGAGGAATTACTCGCAGATACACCGAACAAAATACTCGCACCGCTTCCTGCTCCCGGGGTAGACACCGGGATGGGGCTTGATCGGCTTGTGATGTCAGTACAAAAAACAAAAACGATTTTTGAGACGGATTTGTTCGCAAAACCGTTTGGGGAGATATTGCAATCTGATACCGCGAACACGCAATCCTCACGAATCGTAGCGGATCATTTGCGTGCATCAACTTTTCTGCTCGCGGACGGGGTGCGGCCATCAAATAAAGAGGCGGGATATATTTTGCGGCGACTTATTCGTCGCGCGCTTGTGCATGCAAAGAAATTAAATATCTCGACTGATCGCATGGATGCGCTCATGCAAAATGTGATTGATCATAATGGAGATTTTTATGCGGAATTGCGCCTAAATCAAACGGCGATTTTTGAAGCATTTGGACAGGAGCGCAATAAATTTATGAAAGCGCTTGAACGTGGATTAAAAGAATTTGAGCGACGCACACAAGGAAGTGCTTCGACCACAATAAGCGGAAAAGAGGCGTTTGATTTGTATCAGAGTTATGGGTTTCCCATTGATGTAATTCGTGATCTTGCAAAAGAGCGCGGCGCCTTGGTTGATGTCAAAGGTTTTGAAGCGGAGCTTGCCGCGGAAGTCGCGCGTCATCGGGAAATTTCAAAAGCAGGTTCAGTTGCAAAATTCGGAGGCCACGGACTTCTTCTTGATACCGGAGAGCTTAAAGCAAAAGATGAAACGGAGCTGAAGGTAGTAACGCGATTGCACACGGCAACACATATGCTTCAGCAGGCGCTACGCGAAGTGCTTGGCCCTGAAGTGCATCAAGCAGGATCGGATATTACGGTTGAGCGCACGCGTTTTGATTTTACGTTTCCGCGGAAATTGACTCCGGATGAAATAAAAGCGGTTGAAAATAAAGTGAACGCTAAAGTAAAAGAGGATTTGCCTATGCAAAAAGTAGTATTGCCCAAATCCGAGGCGGAGAAAACCGGCGCGTTATATTTCTTCAAAGAAAAATATCCTGATCCGGTGAATGTGTATTTTATGGGCTCGGACATTAAAACCGCATGGAGTAAAGAATTTTGCGGCGGCCCGCATGTAACGCATTCGGGTGAAATCGGAAAATTCAAAATTGCAAAGGAAGAAGCATGTTCGGCCGGCGTGCGGAGAATTCGGGCAATTGTTGAATAAAAAAAATGAGCCCCACGACCTTGACGGACGTGGGGGTGGAAGCTTTAGCCCTTCTGGAACACGTAGCGCCGAGGCGATCACGATGCCGCATGGAGCTGCGGCGCACCGTGTGTCGTCTTCGACCCTTCGCGTTTCCAGACCGAGGACCGGATTGCTGCAGTGGCCACCGCAGCGCTCTTCCACACAATCAGTCGCTCTCGCGAGCTGCTGGCACCGCGGGCGCCCGACATCTCGACCTGAGTCGACCGATTGAATTCCTTTGCCCGGAAAGTGGAGCGTACGTTCTCCACCCCCAGGCATTTCGCTTGTGTGTATAATAGCACAGATCATAGATCTTGTCAAGTTCTGTAGAGTCTGATATACTGGCACACTGAGAAAAACCTTTATTTCATGGGAAAAAATACTTCAAAAGTAATATCATCAACCCCCTCCCCAAAGGAGTTTATTAAGGTTTACGGGATAACAGAGGAGCTTTTGCCTGGGGCCAAATTTCGGGTCAAATTAGAGAATGGGCAGGAAATTTTTGCGCATTTGGGCGGTAAAATGAGGATGAATCGCATTCGAATCCTTCCGGGAGATAGAGTTACCATAGAAATGAGCCCATACGATCTTACAAAAGGGCGAATTGTGTATAGGGGTTGACCCCGCGCCTTAATTTGGCCTCGGCGTAGCGCCGGTAAGTACATGGAATGAGGAGAATGTATTACATAATGTCGGATATTGAAAAAAGTAAGATTTCCTTTGAAATTTGCCCAATTAAGGCGCGGGGTTGACAGCTTTTGGGGCATTTGGTAGAATGTAGGCACATTCAAAATCGACTGTAATGCATGACTTGGGGGTGTACATCGACATACGAACAGAACGACATGGGAACAGTGCATAAATGTTCCGATGTTTTTTGTTTTCAGTATCAATATGAAAGTAAGAGCTTCTGTTAAACCACGCTGTAAAGATTGCAAATTTGTCCGACGCAAACGCCGGCTATATATCATTTGCAAAAATCCGCGACATAAGCAGCGGCAAGGATAACTATGGCACTCAGAATTGCAGGAGTAATACTTCCGGAAAAAAGAATAGTGATTGCACTCACGTATATTTTTGGAATTGGCAACACGCGTGCAGAAGCGATTTTGGCAAAGTCGGGAGTGAATCCAAATAAGCGCCCGAAAGATCTTACTGAACAAGAAATCGCGGTGCTTCGTGAGGCAATTGAAAAAAATCTGCGGGTAGAAGGCGAATTGCGCCGAGAGATTTCAAGTAATATCAAACGACTTAAAGAAATCGGATCATGGCGCGGGAATCGCCATATTCGACGGCTTCCCATTCATGGACGTACGAAAACAAATTCTCGAACCACGCGTGGCAACGTTCGAAAAACAATGGGAAGCGGACGACGCAATGCTGCGGAAAAAACATAGTATATGAATGAGGAAACCAAAAAAACTGAATCAGCGGCGCCGGAAAAGAAAACGACAGCCCGCGCAAAGACCGTAAAACCAAAGCGGCAAGTGCCGCGCGGTCATGCGTATGTTCAGGCAACATACAACAACACCATGATCACGCTTACCGATATGAACGGCGATGTATTGGCGTGGTCCTCTTCCGGACATCTTGGATTTTCCGGTCCGAAAAAGGCAACTCCTTATGCAGCAACTCAGATTGTGCGTGACGTGGCAGAAAAAGCAAAGCCGTATGGTCTACGCGAATTATTTGTATATGTTAAAGGAGTAGGTAGCGGCCGAGAATCGGCGGTTCGTACCCTTAATGCAGCAGGATTCCAAGTACTTGGAATTAAAGATAATACCGGAGTTCCACATAATGGTCCGCGTCCGCCAAAACCCCGCCGCATATAATATGCCCGCGCTCAGTTTTCCCGCATACAATGGCCAATTCAATATGAAGCATAGATTCACCCTGTTTACTACCGTGAGCATAATTACTAGCTCGCTTACTGCCTTTGGCAGAAGCGGGAAAATTTAGGCGGGTATGCGAATTACTTTAGGACCAAAAGAGAAACGTGAACGACGCATTGGTGAGCGCCTTGGAATTAAAGGCGATCGTTGTGCTGGACCAAAATGTGCGGCAGTACGTCGTCCGTATCCGCCGGGGGTGCATGGCCCTACAGGAAAGCGCCGCCGTCTTACGGAATTCGGATTACAGCTTCGGGAGAAGCAAAAAATGCAACTCATTGCCGGACTTTCCGAAGGCCAGTTTCGTAATTATGTAAAACACGCTACTGCAAAGACAGGGGATACGGCGCTCCTATTGGGTCAACTTCTTGAACAGCGTCTTGATAACGTCGTGTATAGATTGGGACTTGCACGTTCACGAGGCGAAGCGCGGCAATATGTTTCTTATGCGCACTTTATGGTTAATGGAAAGCGAAATAATATTCCTTCATATCAAGTTCGTATCGGAGATATAATCGAGGTCAAGCCAAAAAGCCAAAAAAGCAAATTCTTTACGGATTTTATTGCACCGCGACTTGTAAAACATGAACCTTCAAAGTGGCTTACCTTGGATGCAGCGGTATGGAAAGGTAAAGTGATTGGACTTCCCGATGAGACCGATTTGCCCCAAGGTATCAATCGCACCATGATTATTGAGTTCTACTCGCGATAACTTTGAAATATTTAAATACTTAAATTTTCAAGATATGGAGCAACTTTTGCTTCCCACTCACGTCGAACTTATCCCCGATAAGGATCCACGAAAGGCAACACTCGTAGTTGAACCATGTTACCCGGGATATGGTACCACGGTAGGCAATGCACTTCGCAGGGTATTGCTCTCTTCGCTTAATGGCGCTGCGGTAGTCGCGGTAAAGATTGAGGGTGCTGATCATGAATTTTCAACCATTCCGCACGTGCTTGAGGATATGGTGCAGATTATTTTAAATTTAAAGCAATTGCGCATAAAGGTATTTTCTCAGGAAACCGTGCGTCTTGTGCTTGAGGCCTCCGGACAGCGAACGGTTACCGCTGCAGATATTGCCCCGAATTCGGATGTCGAGATTGTGACAAAGGATTTCAAAATCGCGACATTGACGGATAAAAATGCAAAATTCAAAATGGAGATTCATGTACGACAGGGCCGTGGATATATTCCCATTGAAGAGCGTGAGAACGAAGAAAAGGAAATTGGCGTAATTCAAATTGATTCGGTGTTCACTCCGGTTCGTTCGGTTGGATATCGCGTTGAGGATGTTCGTGTAGGCCAAAAGACAAACTACGACAAACTCACACTTAGCATTGAAACCGATGGTACGATTACCCCGCACGATGCCGTAGCACAGACTGCGCAAATCTTGCTTGATCATTTCAGCATGATTTCCAAGATCGAAACGGGAGGCAAAAAAACGGTAGCGCCAAAAGACGATGAAGCTGAATCAGAATCATAAATTATGCCCGCGCTAAGTTTTCCCGCATACAATGGCCAATTCAATATGCAGCATAGATTCACCCTGTCTGTTACCATGAACATAATTAATACCCCACTTACTGCCTTTGGCAGAAGCGGGAAAATTTAGGCGGGTATGCGACACCGAAAGAAGGGAAAAGTATTTGATCGAGCAAAGGGTCCACGAGAAGCGTTTCTGCGCGGTCTTGTGAATAATTTTGTTGTATACGAGCATATTGATACTACAGGCGCACGCGCAAAAGCGGTTCGCTCTTTAGTTGAGCGTTTGGTAACTCGCGCAAAGGTAAATACAATTGCATCAAAGCGATATATTCGCGCACATGTATATACGGACGGCGCGCAAAAGAAATTATTTGATGTACTTGCTCCGCGATATATGACGCGCGTTGGCGGTTGTACGAGGATTATGAAACTTGGCTCGCGTCAGGGTGATAGAGCACAGATAGTGCGTCTTGAGTTTGTATAAAATTTCCGACCCTATGAAAAATATTTCTCGTAAAACTCACACCATTGATGCAACCGGCCAAAGCGTAGGGCGGCTTGCGTCGCGAATTGCAGCACTTCTTATGGGAAAAGGGATGCGCACATATGATCGCAGTATAGATGGCGGAGATTTTGTAGCTGTGACGAATGTGAAGCGTGTAAAGATTGGCGCCGCGAAATTAGTCCAAAAAAAGTACAAACATTTTAGCGGATATCCCGGAGGACTCAAGGAGACAAGTTGGGGAACTCTTTTAGAGAAAAATCCAAAAAAACTCTTGCGCCTTGCAGTACTTAGAATGTTACCGAAAAATCGGCTTCAGCAGCATATGATTAAGCGCTTGACAGTTGTAGAATAGAATATGACTGATGAACAATCAGAAGTAAAAACAATACCTGCAGCAGAAGTAAGCGTGGTACCTAAACGTCCACGCGGGCGTCCTCGTAAAGTACAGGATGCGACTGCTGGAATAGCGCCGAAAGCATCGGCGCGACCAGTTGTAGCTCGCCCAAAAAAAATAATCCAACCTACTGTTGAGCATGTTCAGTCAAGAGGGATGGTAACTCCCATGCAGTATGTGTTTGCAGTTGGTCGTCGGAAGCGAGCCATCGCGAAGGTTTTTCTGTATACAACGGGAAAAGGTGAGATTACGATTAATGGAAAGCCCGTAGCCGAGTACTTTACCATTCCGACCGAATTGGAAATGCTGCGTACGCCTCTTGACCATTCTCCGTTTAAACAGTCGGTTCGAATCGTGGCTAACGTACTTGGCGGAGGTATACATGGGCAAGCCGGTGCGGTACGACACGGAATCGCGCGCGCGCTTCTGAAACTGGATGAGACATTGCGCCCAACATTTCGTGCACGAGGATTTTTGACTCGTGATTCACGAGAGAAGGAGCGGAAAAAGCCGGGCCTTAAAAAAGCTCGCAGAGGACCGCAGTGGGCAAAGCGCTAATCGCGAATGATGCGAATGTAAAGCGAATATAAACGAATGGTCGGGTTTAAAAAACTCGGCCATTGTGTTATACTAAGAAACCTATGGCATCAGTTGCACGCAATACGTTCTATCTTACCACAGCGCTTGTGGGACAAAAGATTTTGTCGTTTATTTATTTTACCATACTTGCGCGGCAATTGGGCGCGGAAACGATTGGAAAATATACATTTGCCCTTGCGTTCACTACCATTTTTTCCGTTATCACCGACCTTGGACTGACGCCGGTGCTTATTCGCGAAGTGGCACGCGCAAAAGAACGTGCATCGGAATATGTGCGAACAATATTGAGTATCAAACTCGGTCTCACGATTGTTGCGTACGGTGCGGTACTCTGCGCCGCATACTTTTTAGGACATCCGGCCCTCACATTGCAACTCATCGCGTTTGCGGGGATTGTCATGGCGCTCGACGCATTTCATCTCACACTCTACGGGGCGTTACGCGGATTGCAAGTGCTAAAGTATGAGGCATTGGGAATGGTGATCGGACAGGGGATTACACTTTTCTTTGGTGTCCTCGCGCTTGCGCTCCGACTGCCACTGCATGCGTATTTGGCGGCGCTTGCGCTCGGGAGCGCGTGGAATGTGGGATTTTCTTATTGGCAATGTCGTCGCTACGGCATTGCAATCGCGCCAAAGTGGAATGGGAGAGTCGCGCGCGCGATCGGAGCAGTTGCCCTGCCATTTGCGCTTTCCGGAATTTTTGTGCGAGTGTATTCGTATATTGATACGGTACTGCTTCAGCACATGAAAGGCGATTTGGCGGTTGGCTGGTACAGTGTACCGTATAAAATTACCTACGCGTTTCAATTTTTGCCCATGGCGCTTTCAGCCGCGGTATATCCGGCTCTTTCATTTGCATGGCGCGAAAATAAAGAGCAGATGCGCTGGATTTTTGAGCGTGCAGTGCGGTATAGTGTTTTGATTGCCCTCCCGATTGCCTTTGGCATTTCCGCGCTTGCTTCTGAAATTATCCTTACCGTATACGGCGCTGAATTTACAAACTCCATCCTGCCGCTTCAAATCTCCATATTTGGACTGATTTTTATTTTTTTGTATTTCCCGATTGGCGCGCTTTTAAATGCCACTGATCGACAGAGTATCAATACCGCCTTTATGGGATTTACCATGGGAGCCAATATAGTGCTTAATCTGTTTTTGATTCCTCGCTACGGCGCAGTAGGCGCCTCGATCGCGGCAGTGGCAACGAATGCTTTTTTGTGGCTGGGTACTCTATGCGTGAGCATCCGGATCATTCGACCGTCCGTACTCATTATCCGCACTGCGATTGTCGCATTGGTGGCCAGTTATATTATGGCGATCGCGGTGATATACCTTAAGCAATTCATATTCTGGCCGATTACCATTATTGCCGGCAGCGTCATCTATGTAGGTTTCCTCTTTGCCATGCGAGTCATCAGTCGCGAAGATCTTCGGATAGTGTCTAAACTATTTCGCAAACAGCCGGTTCAGACGGAACAGGAGTTATGAAAATCCATCTAAATTTCCCTACAGAGGCGAGTAAAAGGTGGAAAGTTCGGCGATTTGACAAATTGTGAAGGAGGCGGTATCCTATAGAGGTGTAATATGCTTACCGATGACGACATCCAAAAATTGATTACCGTAGTTGCAACAAAAGAAGATCTGACACAGCTTAAGGAATCGCTGCGTCAAGATTTTTCGGATTTGCAAACATCAATAGATGCGTATGCAAAGAAAGCAAATGATTATTTTCAAGAAATGGTTATGTTTTCTCGTAAACTTGAGCGGCATGAAAAGTGGTTGCAACAACTCGCACAGAAGCTTGAGGTTAAGCTCGAGTATTAAGCATAATGTAATAGCAATGTCAAAGCGTGCGTTATGTCGCCTTGTCGAAAGGGCGATTTTCTTGTATTGTAGAGCAATATGAATACCTGTGCACAATGCAAATCCCAATTCCAAATCACCGATCAAGATCGGGCGTTTTATCGAAAGATTGATGTGCCAGAGCCGAAGTTGTGTTCAAAGTGTCGGCGCATCCGGCGTTGGGCGTTTGTCAATACGTTTACGCTTTACCCGAGTAAATGCGCGGCAACCGGCAATTTTATATTATCAATGTATAATCCGATAAATAGTCCGATCAAAAAGGCGTTTTCAAACGATCCGTACTGGTCTGATTCTTGGGATCCGTATGAATATGGCAGGGAGTTTGATTTTTCTCGGCCGTTTTTCGAGCAGTTTCATGAGTTGAATATGCTTTTGCCACGTCAGGCGCTTGATGTGGATTCAGGAACAATGGTCAATACGGACTACTCCAACATGTGCGGGCACATGAAGGATTGTTATTTGAGTTTTAAGGCGGATTTTAACGAACGATGCATGTATACGCGCATGTGCAATAAATGTACTGATGTAATTAATTCGGAGGGGTGCTACGAAACCGAATTATCCTATTCATGCATTCGATGCCAACAATGCTATAACTCCAAATATCTTTTTCAATGTGTCAATTGTCTGGACTCGATGTTCTGCTATGATTCTTCAAATCTGCAAAATTGTTTTGGGTGCTTTAACCTTAAGAATAAACAGTATTGTATCTATAATGAGCAGAAAACACAGAAGGAATACGAACAATTTATAATGGGGTTACCATTTGGCAGTCGTGAGGGATTGAAGAAGATCAAAAAGGAAGTTGAAGAGAAAGTGAAGGGGAAAAAGGCGCGTGTGTATTTCGGAATCAAAAATGAGGATGTTACGGGGAATTATCTATACGAGTCAAAAAATGCGCACCATTGTTATGATGTGCGCGGGGCAGAAGATTGTACGTATGTAGATCATATTACTCTTGCGCGCGTAAAAGATTGCATGGATTACTACTTATGGGGTGCAGGATCAGAGCTCGTGTATGAGGCAGTCATTTGCGGAGAAGGTGCATATAACGTAAAATTTTGTCTTCAATGTTGGCCCGGTTGTACCAATATGCAATATTGTATCTCGTGCCATTCTTCGGATTCGCTGTTTGGTTGCGTTGGTTTGAAAAAGGGGAAGTATGCTATCTTCAATAAAAAATATTCGCAAGTGGAATATGAAAAACTCAAAGCGCGTATCATCGATCACATGAAAAGTACCGGGGAGTATGGTGAATTTTTCCCCATGTGGATGTCGCCGTTTGCGTACAATGAATCGGACGCGGGGGTAGAATATGCGCAGCTTTCGGAGACGGAAATTAAGGCGAAAGGGTGGCGGTTTGAAAAAGATACGCCCGGTACTTTTGGGAAGCATACGAAGACGCAGCAAGAAGTGCCGGATGATATTAATGCGGTCGGCGAGGATATTGTACGAGAGATACTCGAGTGTACGGATTGCAAAAAGAACTACAAAATCACCAAACAGGAATTGGCGTTTTACAAAAAAATGAAAGTACCGATTCCGGAGGTATGTTGGCTTTGCGGAATTAAAGAGCATCTGAATAAACTTCCCGGATTTGATCTATACGATCGGAAATGTGCAACATGCAATATGCTCATTCAAACCGCGTACGCTCCATCGCGTCCGGAGACAGTTTTGTGCGAAGCGTGCTATCAAAAGGAGATTGTATGATGCTATTCTCCAATTCGCGCGAATTGGAGAATGAAATCTATGAACACTTGTACACAATGTAAATCCCAATTCCAAATCACCGACCAAGATCGGGCGTTTTATCGTAAGATCGATGTGCCCGAGCCGAAACTGTGTCCGGATTGTCGAAAGCAGCGGCGTCTGACATGGCGTAACGAATACAATTTTTATTCACGGAAGTGTGATCTGTGTGGAAAAGCAACGGTTTCGCTTTTTTCGCAGGATAAGCCGTATAAGGTCTATTGCTATGACTGTTGGTGGAGCGAGAAGTACAATCCGATTCAATATGGAAGAGAATTTGATTTTTCTCGTCCATTTTTTGAACAATTCCGGGAGTTACAATTAGCGGTTCCGCGCCTCGCGCTTTTTAACAGCCAACAGCAAAATGCCGAATATTTAAACCATGCGCGCAATAATAAAAATTGCCACATGGTCTACATTTGCTTCAATTCGGAAAACATCCTGTATACGCGGAAATCAATTTTGTCCAAGGATATTGTTGACTCAACCAACTTGCTTACGAATTGTGAGCTCGTTTACAGCGGGGTTAATTGTGAGACTTGCTACAACTGCAAGTATATACGATATTGCGTAAAATGTTCAGATTCAATGTTTTTAATTGATTGCCGGAATTGTCAGAATTGTTTTGGTTGCGTCGGGTTGCGCAATAAGCAATATTGTTGGTTTAATGAGCAACTTACCAAAGATGAGTATACAGAGCGGCTGGCACAATTTCACCAAGGGTCATGGACCTCGGTTGAAGAATATAAAAATAGGTTTGAGCAACACGCGTTGAAGTTTCCGCGGATGCATTCCTACTTTATAAATTGCACGGATTCGGTTGGGGATGAACTTACACATTGCAAAAGTTGTGTGTATTGCTATGATCTTATGGAGAGCGAGGATGTAACGTATTTTGAAACAGGCGAATATCTTAAGGACTGTATGGATGGCTACGGTGCCGGTCAAAAAAATGTTTCGACTGAATTGCTGTACGAGGTGCACGGTATTATTGGCGGGATGAAGCAGTTTTGCAATATGTGCTATGGCGGGTATTTGCTGCAATATTGCGATTTATGTCAAAATTCGGAAAATTGTTTCGGTTGCGTTGGGTTAAAATCGAATAAATTTTGTATTTTTAATCAACAATATGAAGAAAATGAGTATATGGCGCTGAGGGGAAAAATAATTGCACACATGAAGCGCACGGGTGAATATGGAGAATTTTTTCCGGCAGCCATATCGCCGTTTTGCTATAATGAATCAAATGCGCAGGATTATTTTCCTCTGGCAAAAGACGCTGTGGACGCAAAAGGACTTCGCTGGCAGGAAAATCTTCCCGGTACCTATGGCCAAGAAACAATAAAAATGGCAGATGTTCCGGATGACATATTGGATATTGATGTGGACATGTATGTGGGTAAAATTCTTGCATGCAAAGATTGCCGGAAAAATTATAAACTCATACCACAAGAACTCCAATTTTATAAAAGAGTGTTGATCCCGATCCCTCGTCAATGTCCCAAATGCAGATACGACGCACGGATGGGGTTGCAGAATCCTCGCAAACTTTGGCACCGTCAATGCATGTGTTCTCTTAAGGGTCACGGGCATCACATAGATGGCGCACAGTGTGCAAATCAATTTGAAACCACCTACGCCCCCGAGCGGCCTGAAAAAGTTTTTTGTGAACAGTGTTATCAAGCTGAAGTAGTATAGGAAGGATTTAAGTCAAAACTTCCATACTTCCAAGTATGGAAGTAATGTCTCAAAGTATGAATACGTGTGCGCAATGTCAAGCCCAATTTCAAATCACCGATCAAGATCGGGGGTTTTATCGTAAGATCGATGTGCCCGAGCCGAAGCTGTGTCCGCGGTGTCGCTCGCAACGGCGGCTTCTGTGGCGAAATGAACGAACGTTGTATCAATCAAAATGTGAGCTCTGTAAGAGATCTACGCTCTCTGTATACCATCCGGACGGGCCATACAGAAATTACTGTGTGGATTGTTTTTACGGTGATAAATGGGATGGGGAGACCTGGGGGCGGGATATTGATTTCAGTCGGCCGTTTTTTGAACAATTTAACGAGCTCCTGAAAGAAGCACCTCATCTTGCTCTTCTCCAGCTTGAAAATGAAAATTGTGAATTTGCAAACTACGCGGGGCGTTGTAAAAATGGATACTTGATTTCTGCGGCATGGGTTAACGAGGATTGTTATTATTGCCGGTGGGTTTTTTATTCAAAAAATTCCGTTGATTCCTACAAAATTCGCGAATGCGAAATTGCGTACTCCGATAGTGATTGTCAAAAATGCTACAACACACACTTTTCGTATAATTCGGTTGGTTGTGCTGACAGCTATTTTTTGGACAATTGCGTTGACTGTATGAATTGTTTCGCTTGCAAAAATCTCAAGAATAAACAGTATTACGCATTTAATAAGCAGGTGCCGAAGGAGGAATTTGAGAAGCTCGTCGCTTCGCTTGGTTCGTATAAGGAGCAAGCCGCAATCCGTACTCGCGTACGCGATCATTTTCTCCGGTATCCCAATAAGTTTACGATTGCGCGCCAAGCATTCGATTGTAGCGGCTGTTATCTTACGAATGCCGCGCGTTGTTTGCATTGTTATGACGTCAATAAAGCGGAGGATATGGTCTACTGTTCCGACCTTGATAATATGAAGGATGGGTATGATATCGATTTTCAACAAGACGGGGAGCACAACTATGAATTGGTAACTGGCGCGGCGCCAAATTATTGTCGCTTTGCAGTAACCGCTGTTAATAATACCTACGTTGATTATTCCATGGAATGTATTGGATCCGAGCAGTTATTTGGCTGTATCAGTATGCGCAATAAAAAATTTGCCATTCTTAATAAAGTATATCCGGAGCGTGAGTATCAAGTCCTACGGGAGAAACTTATTGCTCATATGAAAAAGACAGGGGAGTGGGGTGAGTTTTTTCCTGCATCGATCTCACCCTTTGGCTACAACGAAACAGTAGCGGCGTGGAATTTTCCGCGCACTCGGGAAGAAATTCTCGCGCAGGAATGGAAGTGGCAAGAGAAATTACCGGGAACGTATGGTAAAGAAACCGTCCAAAGCGAAAAAATCCCCGATCATATTAAGGATGTTGACGAAACGATACTGCATGAGACCCTTGCCTGCATTGAGTGCAAAAAGAATTTTCGGCTGATCAAGCCAGAGCTCTTGTTTTACAAAAAATTAGGGTTTGCATTGCCACGAGCATGTTCCGAGTGCCGACTTAATCGGTTGCGCACGTTGCGCAATCCGCGTACGCTTTGGGATAGGCAATGCATGTGCGAGCTTAAGGGTCATGTGCATCATGCAGATGGCGCACAGTGTAGAAATGAATTCGAAACCACCTATTCCCCGGAACGCCCGGAAATAGTATACTGCGAGCAGTGCTATCAAAGCGAAGTTATTTAATTTAGTGCTGTCATTCCGAGCGAAGCCGCCGCGAAGTCGAGAAAATTCATACTCATGCATAGGTCTGAGATCTCTCCACTCGGCTCGCGCCTCGGTCGAGATGACAAAATTTTCGATAGGCCGTGTTTAGTGAATAGGTATGAAATTAGTCGTTGATCAAAAAATATTTGAATATACGCCGGAGATTGATAAGAAAATAGGACCCGCTGTCGCGGGTGTTTTGCATACGGAGGTTTTTGAAGTGGTGCGGATTGAAAAAGGCGTTGTCAATCATGTATATAAAATCGCCACATCTGCCGGACCTGTTATTGCCCGCGTATTCAGTCGAAAAGGATGGCCTGAGGAACAAAAACTTCAATGGATCGAAAGTCAACTTTCGGCGCATGATATTCCGCATGCCAAACTGCGATATATCAGCCGCCATGTGACGCATTTTCCTTACGGATTTATGGTGGTAGAATATATTGACGGCCAAGATGGTTGGGAAGCGATTCAATCCGGTACCACTGATGGCGAGGTGTACTTTGATCAGCTTGGTACTTTATTGCGCAGTGTTCACAACATAGGGATTTTGCAATTTGGCCAGGTGGCTCACGGAAAAGGAACGCATGTTGAGCTTTGTGCATATTTGCAGGAGCGTATTGAAGAAGATATTGTGCAACTGCGAACAATTCCGGAATTGCCCGCATCACTTATTGACGCAGTTGTGCATACATTTCAGAGCGCGTGCAGTCAATATATGCATCAGATGAGGCCGGTACTTACGCACGGCGACCCGAGTCCACATAATACGCGACTGACCCCGGATAAAAAAGTAGTGCTCGTGGATTGGGACAATGCCGAGGCCAGCAGTTTCCTGCGCGATATTGCCGCGCTTACCTATGAAGGAGTTCATATGGATCACGCGGGTGATCTTGATCGCCTGAAATTGCAATGGCAGTCCGCGTTTTGGAAAGGATATGGTACCATTGATATTTCTACATCGATACGCGAAGAGATTATTCGCATGTTTCACATAATACAAGCGGCGCGTTTGCTTACGTTCTATGCATTTCGTAAGCGGGATCCAAAAAATTACCGCATGACGCTCACGCTTCTTCAGCGTCTTTTACAAGTAACCTCATTATGATTTGGATTATAGTTGCACTTGTCTCACCCGCTTTTCATGCCGTTGCAAACGAGTTTGACGCGTATCTCACGAACCGCTTTTTTCGTCGACCACTTACCATCGCCTTTTATAGCACGCTCATGGGGATCTTATTTTTGCCGTTTATCTTTTTTATTGAGCTGCCATATCTTCCCTCACCACAGGTTATTCCATTTTTGATTCTTGCCGGCATTGCGGATGTACTGTATCTGTATCCATACTATAAAGCGCTCCAAGTTGATGATACTTCAACTGTTGCGGCGCTTTTTTCGCTTGGAAAAATTAGCGTTCCTATACTTGCGTTTTTGTTCGTACACGAGCGGCTTACCCTTACGCAGTATCTCGGGGTCGCATTAATTATTATAAGTAGCGCTCTTTTAACGCTCAAGCATAAAAAGCGTTTCGTTTTGAATAAATCATTTCTCTACATGGGAATGTGCGCATTAATTCTTGCGGTTGAATCAGTAGTGTATAAGTACGTGTTCGAACAAGTGAGTTGGGCAACTGGATTTACTTGGTCTACTGTGGCTTCATTTATCGTAGTGATAGCTATGCTTGTTGTCCCGTCGGTGCGCAAGGATATCGTAGTGCATGCGAAATCATTTCGGCGGCATGGACATCTGGTGTTTGCTGAAGAATTTTTTACATTTGCAGGATCTGCCACGGGAACCTTTGCCATTGCTCTTGCTCCAGTTACGATTGTCGAAAGTATTGGTGAGATCCAACCGTTTTTTGTGCTTGTTGTCGCGTTACTGGTATATCCATTTTATCCGCGCATGCTGAAAGAGCATGTTGACGGTCGCAGTATTAAAAAGAAAATTGCCCTTTTCGTGCTTACGGCGGTGGGCGTATTTCTAGTAACTCGTAGTTGATTCATTATGCGGATTTTTCGATACATAGGTATTATAGTATGCCTTGGGGTAGTGCTTGTGGGAATACAATTTCGCGGTGCGATTCGTACATCGATTGCAGAACAAGTTGCAAAGCGGAGATTACCGCGCGCGGTAAACGTGAGCGAAGTGAAGGATCTCCCCGCCATGGCGGGGAGATTGCCCACATTCGTGGGGGACCCTTCGACTCCACTGCGTTCCGCTCAGGGTGACAATTATGTCGGACTACCGCTCGAATTTAATTTGGCAGTTCCATTTACTAGCCAAGCGCCTTTTGCAGTATGGGATGCGATTCATGAGGACGCGTGCGAAGAGGCATCAGTGATAATGGTGGACGCATTTTATAAAAATAAGCGCCTTACCGCGAAAAGTGCAGACGAAGAGATTCTCTCAACTGTGGAATGGGAAACAAACACGTTTGGATATTGGAAAGATACGACTATTGAAGAGACTGCGCGAATACTCCGAGAAAAATATGGGTACAAAAATGTCCGTGTAGTATACGATCCGTCGCTTGATGATATAAAGCGCGAGATTCTGAAAGGGCATCCGGTAATCATTCCTGCAGCAGGGCAGCTACTGTATAATCGGTATTTTCATCAACCCGGACCACTTTATCATATGCTGGTCGTGCGCGGGTGGCTGAAAAATGGAGATATCATTACCAATGATCCGGGAACAAAACGAGGCGAAGGATATATCTACCGTCCTGAGATACTTATGAGTGCGATACACGATTGGAATAATGGCGATGTGATACATGGGCGCAAGGCAATGCTTATAGTGGAGAATTAACTTATCCACATAGAGGACTTGCCTGACCCGCGCATCTACTACATAATGTAGTATGTAATCATAACTCAAACGCAGTATGGAATTTAAAATTCAAAAAAACATCTTATTCATCATTGGCGGACTTGTAGTACTGTTGGCGGGTGGAGCTGTGGTATGGGCATCGCGGGGGAGCAAACTATCCACTACACCCTATGCAGGCGTGGCAGGTGCAGATTTGCCTACCGTAGTAGGGGAGCCGTCGATTGGTGGACCTAAGATACCTTTCCACGAGGAGGAGAACTATAAGGAATATACGCCTGAGGTGTTGGCAACTGCACTTGCAAGCGGCAAGCCGGTACTTCTCTATTTTTATGCGGATTGGTGCGGCACCTGCCGCGGACAGGAACCGATTCACGAGTCATTTTTCCATCGCGCCATGAAAGAGGCATTGCCGGTAGTGGGTGTGCGGATCAATGTTGATAATAATCAACCGCTCATGCGACAATATGGGATTAATTATCAGCATAGTTATGTGCTCCTGGATAAAACCGGAAAACCTGTTGATAAATTTTTTGGTGATCACTCAGAAGAACAATTGTTGCAAAAAGTGACAAAAGTGCTTTAGCACTTTTGTCATCCCGAGCGCAGCGCAGCGAAGTCGAGGGATCTCACACGAATGTGTGATATGAGATTTCTCCCCGCCAAAGGCGGGCAGGCACTCGCCTCGCGGCTCGGTCGAAATGACGAGTTGGATTATGTTTTCTCTTTTACCACTTTCCTTCGTCGCCGGGGTACTTACGGTTGCCGCGCCCTGTCTTCTCCCGGTACTTCCGGTGATTTTAGGGGGCTCGCTTAGTCATAGCAAATGGCGGCCACTTGGGATTGTCCTTGGATTAGTAGTAAGCTTTACCATTTTTGGAACCGCGTTTGCGATAGCGCTTGATTTTCTTGGTATACCAAGGGGCACGCTCCGCACATCCTCCATCGTGCTGTTGTTTTTGTTCGGCCTCGCGCTCGCGGTGCCGGCCTTATGGGAGTGGGTAGTAGTGAAGTGGACGTTGGCGTGGAGACGGGTTAGTGCGCCATCGCAATTACATAACCCACCCCAACCCTCCCTTACCTTAAGGGAGGGAGATCGATCGGTTCTCCCCCTTAGGGTAAGGGGGAGTGAGAGGGGGTTACGGCGCAACGGTTTCTGGGGCGGGTTTGGCATCGGCGCCACCCTTGGAGTTGTCTGGACTCCATGTGCCGGACCAATTTTGGGGGCGGTGCTGACATTTGCCGCGAATACGCAAAATATTTTACAAAGCGGGCTTTTATTTTTCACTTACGGCCTTGGCGCGGCAGTGCCAATGCTCCTGATCGGCTATGGCGGCCGCGCGCTTGTGCTACGCATCAAGGGTTTTGCGCACGCCTCGGCGCGTATTCGTCAGGTAGCCGGGGTTATTCTAATCGTTTGGGCAATCGCGCTCTGGTATGGCATTGATCGGTATCTTCAAGCAAACCTCACGCAATTTCTCCCGACGCCAAAACTGTAATTTTATGCATCACCACCCGCGGAATGTTTGGAAGCGCTGGACTTGCACTTTCATGAGTTCCGTTTGATGGTGCGTTGGTTTCCGATGCGCGCACAGCCGGACAAATTTTCGACTTTTTTGACCTCGCCGCTAAATACTGCTACACTTAAATAGAATATGACTATTCCAAAGTTTTCCAAAGGCCTTTTCGGGATTGGGCTTTTTGTTGTTTTCATCCTTTCCACAAATATTGTTGGATTTGCTACGGACTGGTGGTGGTTTTCGGAGGTGGGGTATAGCCAGATCTTCCTAAAATCCTTAGGCGTTAAAATAGCGTTGGCGCTGGCAGTGGGCGGTTTTGCCGCAATTTTTTTACTTCTCAACTTCTCTTTAGCGATTCGTTCAAAAATTCCTTGGGTGGCAACTTTGCCGGAAGCGTTAATCGGCCGGTCAGTGAGTTTAGGTAATCGCATTGTTAAAAAATTGATCGTTGTGTTAAGCGTCATACTCGGGCTCTTTTTTGGACTGGTAGCGGCGGGCAGTTGGCAGGAGGTATTGAAATTTATTTCCGGCACCGCATTTGGCCTCGCAGATCCTGTCTTTAACAAGGACATCAGCTTTTATGTTTTCTCGCTGCCATTTTTTCAGATAGGATTAGGGTTGATAAAATTTCTCGTTCTGTTAACGCTGATCGGCTGCGCGATCATATATTTTTTGCGAGGTAGCCTTCATGCCGTAAACCTGCGATCACTTAGGAAAATGCAGGTGGATCGCGCAACAAGAATTCACCTTGGCATCTTGCTCGCAATGTTTCTCGCAACCATTGCCGTCGGGGTCTATCTTTCTCGTTTTACGCTGCTCACGAGTCAGAGCGGTTTAGTATTTGGCGCGACATACACAGATGCAACCGTGAGAATATTCATGCTTTCGATTTCAATGACTGCGGCAACGCTCGCGGCAGTTTCGGCCGTCTTGTGGGCATGGAAGGGAAAGCTGGCGCCTCTTTTGGGAGCAGTTTCTTTGTATGTTGTTGTAGGGCTCGCGGGAGGGGTGATTCCGTCCCTTGTTCAAAAACTGGTTGTTGCCCCCAATGAGCTGGTAAAGGAAACGCCGTTCATTAAGCGCAATATCGCCGCAACTCGTCAGGCATTTGCTCTTGATAAAATTGAGGAACGAGAAATCTCTGGAGACAAGCCCATCACCGCGGCTGATATCTCGGCAAACAATCTTACTGTCAAGAATGTGCGGCTTTGGGATAGAAAACCCCTTTTATCGACTTTTTCCCAGATACAAGAAATCAGGACCTATTACGAGTTTGCCGAAGTTGATAATGACCGCTACATAATAGACGGAGAAATCCGACAGATTATGCTCTCTCCACGCGAGCTGGCCTCGGCTAGTCTGCCGAACCGAAATTGGATTAACGAACGATTGACCTTTACGCACGGGTATGGCGTAGCAGCCGGGCCGGTAAATCTTGTTACTCCCGAAGGATTGCCGGTTTTGTTCGTTAAGGATTTACCGCCTAAATCGGATGTGAAAGAGCTTGAAATTTCGCGTCCGGAGATATATTTCGGTGAGCTTTCAAACGACTATGTCATTACCAAAACAAAATCCCGCGAGTTTGATTATCCCAAGGGTGAAGAAAATGTCTATGCAACATACGAGGGTAAGGGCGGGGTAGAAATGAACTCTTTTGTCAAGCGTATCTTTTACGCGTTGCATTTCAGATCGCTTAAACTGCTTTTGTCCAACGACATAACCAAGGAGAGCCGGATTATGTATTACCGCACTATTGCCGAAAGAATCGCCAAGATTGCGCCGTTTTTGACTTTTGATAAAGATCCCTATAGCGTTATTGCCGATGGCAAGGTGTACTTCATTGCCGACGCTTATACCGTGAGCGACCGCTATCCTTATTCTCAGCCGCTACGGTTGAATGGCAGAAATGTGAACTATGTGAGAAACTCGGTAAAAGTGGTAATTGACGCGTATAATGGCAGTGTTGCATTTTATCAGGCGGATACAGAGGATCCTATTATAAAAACGTACGCCAAGATTTTTCCCGGTACTTTCCGGCCGCTTTCCGAGATGCCCAAGAGTTTAGTTTCCCACTTGCGCTATCCCGAAGATATATTTTCCCTGCAGACTGCCGCGTATTTGGTGTATCACATGGATGATCCGCAGATTTTTTACAACAAAGAAGATCAGTGGGAAATTCCCGTCATTGCGTCAGAAGGGGAAAGGGCATCCGTAAATCAGATCCCGACGATGACACCCCGGCACATCATTATGAAATTGCCGGGAGAAAAAAAGTCCGACCCGAGTCGGACTCCGACAGCGGTTGGAGAAGAGTATATTTTGATGTTGCCATTCACCCCTCGAGCAAAAGACAATTTGTCCGCCTGGATGGTTGCTCGCAACGATGGCGAGAACTATGGTAAGTTGGTAGCGTACCGTTTCCCTAAAGATAAGCTGGTGTTTGGACCCAAACAGATTATTGGTCGCATTAACCAAGATCCGGAGATTAGTCAGCAGGTCTCGCTGTGGAGTCAAGGCGGGTCGCAGGTTATTCAAGGGCCGCTGCTGATTATCCCGATTGAAGAATCGCTCTTGTATGTGCGCCCGCTTTATCTCAAGGCCGAAGCCGGAAAAATTCCGGAGTTAAAACGGGTGGTTGTGGCGTATGAAAATAAAATTGCCATGGAAGAGACACTGGAACAAGGGTTGATGCGAATCTTCGGTAGTGGATCAGGAGTAAGGTCTCAAGGGACCGCGGCGGCAAAACCATCCGCCCCAGGCGGACCAACCAAGGATGATCAAGAGCGTATACGAAAAGCGTTTGGGGCTTACGAAGAAGCATTGCGCGCCCAAAGAGATGGCGATTGGACGCGCTACGGCGAGGCAATAAGGCGTCTGGGGGAGATTCTTAAATAATAAAGTAATCAAACTATGGAAATTCTCTCACTTATTAAATTCGCACTCATTCAGGTTTTTGGTCTGGTAATTTCTCTTGCTGCCGCTGGACTTTTTATTTTCTGGATTATCCGCAAATTCCATTCGTGGAAGATCGCCGCCGCTTTTTCAGTAATTCTCGTTGGAATATCGTTTTTTCTTTTCATGCCTTATGCATTTCCGGAACGATTGCAGTACCCTTTCTTTTTGAAAACATTTGGACCTGCTGACGGACCCGGTCTCCCGTTTAAAAACGTGCTCACGTTCTTTTTGAGAGAGTCGGATATGGAAAGAGTATCCAACATTGCGCGTGACCCCAATGATGTGCCTCCACCAATCACGCGCACTTCGCCGGAACGGGTGAAAATTGAATTAGAAACAAAGGAGGTTATTGCAGAAATGGCCCCAGGCATCTCTTTTAACTACTGGACATTCAATGGCACGGTGCCGGGGCCTTTCTTGCGCGTCCGCGAAGGAGACACGGTTGAGTTGACGTTGAAAAACCATCCTTCTAGCATTCACCATCACAACATCGACCTTCACGCGGTTACCGGCCCTGGTGGTGGAGCGGTACTCACGAATATCGCCCCCGGCGAATCTAAAACTATGACGTTCAAAGCTCTGAATCCCGGTCTCTATGTTTATCACTGCGCTCATCCCAATGTTGCCACTCATGACGCTCACGGTATGTACGGATTGATTTTAGTTGAACCAAAAGAAGGTTTACCCAAAGCTGATCGGGAATTTTACGTCATGCAAGGAGAATTTTACAGCACCGGAGGTTTAGGCAAAAAGGGCTTGCAGATTTTTGATGCCCAAAAAATGCTTGATGGACATCCGGAGTATGTTGTTTTCAACGGCAAGACTAAGGGACTCGTTGGCAATATGAAAGCGAATGTCGGTGAATCTGTGAGAATTTTCATCGGCAACGGCGGAGTCAATCTCATCTCATCATTTCACGTCATCGGCGAAATTTTTGATACCGTGTATCCCGAAGCCTCCATCGGAGGCGCGTTATTCAAGAATGTACAGACAACTTTGGTACCGGCGGGGGGCGCGGCCATCACTGATTTTAAACTGGAAGTGCCGGGAAAATATATCCTCGTAGACCACGCCCTTTCAAGATTAGATCGCGGTGCATGGGGAGTGCTTGAAGTGGCTGGGGATAAGAATACAGAAATATTTGAGGGCACCGAAAATATGCCAACCACACCTGGACACTAAAAAATCTGCCGCCTAAGAGTAAGATTTATAAAATAGCATCAGAGTGTAAGATATAATTGAAGTACATCTATGAAAACCATACTTACTTCAGGAATCACCGCTCTTGCTGTTTCTGTCGGCGTGTTGCTTTTTGGTTTTTTTGTGGGGAAAGATCGTTTGCCATCGCTGTTTAGTATGAGTGATTTGCTTGGCCAGATGCCAGTGATGAGCAGCAATCAGATGTATAAAGCAATGGCGGAGATGATGGTGAGTGGTGGTCACGGGCAGGCAATGAACCTCCCCACGCGAACTCCGGCCGATCGAGTGGCTCAGCTGCCGTTTGAAATAAAAAACGGCATTAAGGAATTTCGCCTTACTGCCGAGCCGATCTTGTGGGAGTACGCAAAGGGGAAAACCATTACGGCTTGGGGGTATAACGGACAGGTTCCCGGTCCTGAAATACGCGTGAGCGAAGGCGATCGCGTACGTATCGTGTTTGAAAATAAATTGCCAAAAGGCACGACAGTCCATTGGCATGGAATTGATGTGCCGAATGATCAGGATGGCGTACCGGGAGTAACGCAAAAGGCAATTCAGCCGGGAGAGACCTACACGTATGAGTTTGTTGCAAAACCGGGCGGCACGCATTTGTATCACACGCACGGTTCCAGTCATGGCGATGAGGCGCAGCAACTGGATATGGGACTTTCCGGAGCATTTATTGTTGAGAGGCGTGGCGAGATCAAACCGGATCGCGAATATACTCTTGTCTTTGATGAGTGGCAAACAATGCCCATGGGAGGTGCTAAGGAAATGATGGATGGCAAGGATGGGATGATGCATCCGACATCGCTTGTTAAACCCGCGCTTGCGCACGAAGGAGAGGAACATGAGCCCATGATGAACATGATGAATGGCGCGATGATGCACGCGAGTCATGAAGGAATGGGGGGAATGTTAGGGATGATGTACAATGTGTTTACTATCAATGGCCGCGCGTTTCCGGATATTGAGCCGCTTAAGGTTAAAAAAGGGGAGCGTGTGCGTCTGCGTTTGATCAATGCCGGCACTTCAACTATTCACCCAATGCATTTGCATGGCCATCAGGCGAAGATTGTGGCAACAGATGGGAATCCGGTCCCGCCGGGCGTACAACTGACGCGCAACACAATTACGTTGAATCCAGGAGAGACCTACGATATTGAATTTATTGCCGACAATCCCGGCACATGGCTTTTCCACTGCCACGAGCTGCACCATGCCGGCGGAGGTATGATTATTCCTCTTCAATATGAATAGCGCACTATGACAGACCCAAACCCTCTTTTACAGGAAGGAATTGAAAAAAGAAAAACAACTCATGAAATCGCCCCGGAGATTTTAGGTCGTTGGTCGCCGCGGGCAATGAGCGGTGAGGCGCTCTCCGACGAAGAATTGATGCCGCTTTTTGAGGCCGCGCGATGGGCGCCGTCCTCCTATAACGGTCAGCCCTGGCGGTTTATCTATACCAAGCGTGATACCCCGCATTGGAATGCGTTTTTTGATTTGCTTGTGGAGTGGAACAAGTCTTGGGCGCTTAAGGCAGCGGTACTCGCGGTAGTGATTGCAAGGAAGAATTTTGAACACAATGAAAAACCCTCACCTACCTATGCGTTCGACACCGGAGCGTCATGGGAGAATCTCGCGCTTGAAGGAGCGCGTCGGAATTTGGTCGTGCACGGAATGGAAGGGTTTGATTATCAAAAGGCGCGCACGGCGCTCAACATCCCTGAGACATTTGAGATACTTGCCATGATCGCGATTGGCAAACATGGACGCAAGGAAGATCTCCCACTAAAAATGCAAGAGGGAGAGTTACCCAATGGGCGGCGGCCTTTACAAGAGATCATTATGGAGGGCGTGTTCCGTGAGCGTTGACAAACCAGGATTGAACTAGCGCTCGAATTGCAGTATGCTAGTAGGAGCGCTATGAATGGAACACTGCCAAAGAATATACCTACGGTGTTCGTGGTGTTTGGCGCCACGGGCGATTTGATGGCACGGAAGATCATTCCGGCGCTTTTTCATTTATTTGAGAAGGGGATGTTGCCAAAGTTATTTCATTTGATTGGAGTCGCTCGTCGGGAAATGTCGCGGGAGGAATTTCAAACATACGTTGAAAAATTAGTGCGGGCCAATCCTGAGCTTAAGCCAAAACCCACGACTCTTGCGGCGTTTGTGCGAATGTGTTCTTACCATCAAGGATTGTTTGATGTTGACGCGGATTACAAACGCCTTGCAACCACTCTTGGTCATATTGATGGTCAGTGGCGTGTGTGTGCGAACAAGTTATTTCATCTCGCAGTACCTCCACAGCATTACGAGACTATTTTTCAACATCTGCATTCTTCCGGACTTACTACGCCGTGTGGTCCGGAGGAGGGGTGGACGCGGGTGATTGTGGAAAAGCCGTTTGGAAAAGATTTGGAAAGCGCGCAACGGCTTGATGAGCTCTTAGGACGACTATTTAAGGAAGTGCAAATTTATCGCATTGATCATTATCTGGCGAAGGAAATGATACAGAATGTCCTGCTGTTTCGATTTTCCAATAATCTTTTCGAGGACATGTGGGATGGAACACTTATTGAGCGCATTGAATTGCGCTTGCTTGAGAATATCGGGGTTGAGGATCGAGGCGGGTTTTACGATAGCGTGGGTGCGCTTCGTGACGTAGGACAAAATCATCTTTTGCAGATGCTCGCGCTTATTACTATGGAGCGGCCATCCGGATTTACCCCGGAGTCAATTCGCGCCCGGCGAGCGGCAGTGCTTTCCGCGCTCACGCTTCCCGAGCGTACGCCCTCTACTACGACCACCTACCGCGCCCAATACCAAGGGTATCGCACGATAAAAGGGGTGCAGAAAGACTCCACCACCGAGACTTATTTTAAAATTCGCGCGGAACTTTCTACACCGGATTTTGGCGGCGTACCTATTGTAATCGAGGGAGGAAAACGTCTTGGCAATGCAAAAAAGGAGATTGTAGTAACGTTTCGACATCCTACGCCATGTCTGTGCCCATCAGGTTCTCATTTACGCAATCGTTTAATTTTCCATCTGGGTCCGCGCGAGGGCATTACGATCCAATTTTGGGCAAAAAAGCCGGGATTGAAAATGGAAATTGAGGAGCGTACGTTTGAATTTTTGTTTCGCGATAAGCGGCGTAATATTCAGTACGTTGAGGAGTACGAAAAATTGCTGCTTGATTGCATTGCGGGCGATCAAACATTGTTTGTCTCGACTGATGAAGTGCGCGCGATGTGGAAGTTTATCGATCCCATCGTGTGCGCGTGGCAGCGCAATGATGTCCCTCTGCGGCATTATAAGCCAGATACCAATCAGCCGCTTACAGAATCAACAAAATTAGTTGAGGCAAGCAATAAAAAAATACCGCCTGAGACACTGCGAAAGGAGATTGGCATTATCGGGCTTGGAAAAATGGGCGCAGGCCTTGCTCTCAATTTACGCGATCACGGCTGGCGCGTCGTTGCATTTAATCGCACCTCAGAGGTAACGCGGACAATGGAAAAAGAAGGAATTATTGGCGCGTATGATATTAAGGAATTAGTGCAAAAGCTTAGGCCACCTCGCGTGGTCTGGCTTATGCTCCCCAACGGTGCGCCTACGGACGAAATGATTTTTGGATCTGGCGGTCTTATGCATCTTCTTGCAAGGGGCGATACTATTATTGAGGGTGCAAATTCTTATTTCAAAGATACGGAAGTGCGGTATAAAAAATTATCAAAAACAGGCATTCGATTTATTGATGCGGGCGTTTCCGGCGGGCCGGGCGGGGCAAGGGCCGGCGCATGTATTATGGTCGGCGGTCCGGAAAAATTATTCAAAGAGCTTGAGCCGCTGTTTAGGGATTTATCAGTGCCAAAAGGGTACGCGCACTTTGAAGGACCCGGGGCGGGACATTTTGTAAAAATGGTACACAACGGGATCGAATTCGGTATGATGCAAGCCCTCGCCGAAGGATTTGAGGTGCTGAAGAAATCTTCTTACAAAATCGATGTGGCTCGTGCGACTCATATTTATAATCATGGCAGTGTAATAGAATCACGACTTGTGGGGTGGCTTGCCAAGGCCTTTGAAGTATTTGGAAAAGATCTAAAAGAGGTATCCGGCGCCGCCGGACAAGCTGGTGGTGCGGCAGGGACTAGGGGTCCGAATGAGGCGACATGGACCATTGCGACTGCCAAGGCGCAAAAAATTGCAGTCAAAATTATTGAGGGCTCTTTGCGTGCACGGGACCAAAGTCAGAAAAATCCAAATTTTCAAGGCAAAGTAATTAATGCGCTGCGCAATCAATTCGGAGGTCATGCAGTAAAAAAGCAGAAATAATATGGAAGTTGAACTGCTTAAAAAAATTGCCAAACTCATTCGCTATTGTATTTTAACTTCCACTACCGCGGCCGGATCCGGACATCCGAGCTCATCCCTTTCAGCAGTGGAACTGGTGACTACGCTTATGTTCGGCGGATTTTTTCATGCGGATTTAAAAAAGCCGCAGTATGAAAATAATGATCGTCTTATTTTTTCAAAAGGACATGCAGCGCCGCTTTTGTATGCGCTCTACGCTGCCTCTGGTGCAATAGACGAGAAAGAACTCCTGACGTTGCGCAAATTTGGAAGCCGTTTGGAAGGGCATCCCACGTTGAAATTTCCGTATACGGAAGTTTCAACCGGTTCGCTTGGACAAGGACTTTCGATTGGAGTTGGTATGGCGCTTAATGCAAAACTCGACAAGTTGTCCTACAGAACATTTGTACTTCTGGGCGACTCGGAAATGTCTGAGGGCAGTGTGTGGGAGGCAATGGCGTGTGCCGCGCATTACAAGTTGAATAATCTGGTAGGAATTTTAGATGCAAACCGGCTCGGGCAGCGCGGAGAAACAATGTATGGACACCACACGGAGGTGTACGAGGCAAAGGTCAAGGCGTTTGGGTGGAAGCCGATAGTAATTGATGGTCATGATTTCAATGCAATATATCAGGCATTGTCAACGGCTCAACCGGCGGCTGAGCCGTTAATGATTATTGCAAAAACCATCAAGGGCAAGGGAGTATCTTTCATGGAAGATAAAGATGGGTGGCATGGGAAACCGCTTAAAAGAGAAGAGCTTGAAAAGGCGCTCGCGGAATTGGGGGAGGTGGATATGAGTGTAAGAGGTGCGATTGCGTTGCCGTCCACCAATCGTCATTCCGAGCGAAGCGAGGAATCTCACACCTTGCCTAGCACAGGCGATGAGATCTCTCGACTTCGCTCCGCTTCGCTCGAGATGACATACGCGGCAAATAAACCGGTCGCCACTCGCCGTGCATATGGGAATGCGCTTGCGCGTCTGGGCGCAACAATATCTAACCTCGTGGTGCTTGACGCAGAGGTGAGCAATTCAACGTATTCGGAATTATTTAAGCAAAAATACCCTGAGCGATTTTTTGAAATGTTTGTGGCAGAGCAAAATATGGTCGGTACCGCGCTTGGATTTTCTCGGCGCGGAAAAATTCCTTTTGTCTCAACGTTTGCGGCTTTTTTGTCGCGGGCGTTTGATCAGATTCGGATGACGCAGTATTCAGGAGGAAATATAAAATTTTGCGGCTCGCATGCGGGTGTGTCAATCGGAGAAGACGGTGCCTCACAAATGGGGCTTGAGGATATTGCAATGTTTCGGACGCTTTTGGATAGTGTGGTGCTCTATCCGGCGGATGCGATTTCTACGGAAAGACTTGTTGAGGAGACGACAACGCATCAAGGTGTTTGCTATATTCGGACAACTCGCATGGAGACCCCAATATTGTACGGACCCGACGAGCAATTCCCAATCGGCGGAAGCAAGACGCTTCGCGAAAGCGCAAACGATGCCGTAACCGTAGTCAGCGCTGGTGTAACACTCCATGAAGCACTTGCGGCATATGAGGAATTAAAAAAAGAGGGGATTGCAATTCGGGTGATTGACCTATATAGTGTAAAACCCCTTGATATTGTCACACTTCAAAAGGCCGCGCGTGAAACGCGTGCGATCATCACTGTCGAGGATCATTTTGCCGAAGGCGGAATTGGAGAGGCAGTAGCAGGTGCACTTAGTCAGGTTTCAGGTGTTAGGTGTCAGGTATGGCAATTGGCCGTTCGTAAAATGCCCCAAAGCGGAAAACCCGAGGAACTTCTAGATTATGAAGAAATCTCGCGAGGTGCTATTATTAAAAAAGTGAAAGAACTGGCCTGAAATATAATACTCTCCGATTCGCGCGAATTGGCGAATGACACGCTATGATATGAAACCATCAAATTTACAAACGAAAATATTTTTAGACGGAGGGGATCCGAAGGAAACGCGGGAGATTATTGAGGTGCTTGGATTTCTTGATGGACAGACGACGAATCCGACGCTTATTGCGAAAAATCCCGAAGCCAAGGCGCGGTTTGAGCGGGGCGAGAAATTTACGGAAGCAGAGATTTATGATTTTTATCGTGGTGTGGTCAAAGAGCTTTCGGCTATGATGCCGCATGGATCAATCTCGATTGAGGTGTACGCGGATAAGAACACCACGTCCCAGCAGATGTTCGAACAGGGAAAGGAAATGTTTACCTGGATTCCCAACGCCCACATTAAATACCCTACCACGACAGAAGGACTGAAAGCGGCCGAACTCTCAATTAAGGCGGGCATGCGCGTAAATATGACACTTTGCTTTTCACAGGAACAGGCAGCAGCGGTATATGCGGCAACAGTCGGCGCGACAAAAGGCCAGGTGTTTGTTTCACCGTTTGTGGGGCGACTTGATGACAAGGGAGAAAACGGGATGGATTTGATTAAAAATATTTTGCAGATGTATGCACAAAGTGATCATCACGTAGAAGTGCTAAGCGCAAGCGTGCGCACTATGGAGCATTTCATGTATTCACTTGCGCTCAAATCTGATATAATTACTGCGCCTGCAAAAACTTTGCGCGAGTGGGCCGCAGCCGGCATGCCAATACCAGGGTCAGATTTTATGTATAATCCAACCAACTTGAAATCAATTCCGTATGAGGAAATTGCTCTAGTAAAGCCATGGCAGGATTATGATATTGCCCACGAGCTCACCGATACTGGCATTGATCGTTTTTCGTTCGACTGGAATGCGCTTATTAAATAATACGTTATGAAAATTATTGACATCTCAGTACCAATTCATGAAAAAATGGCAATCTACCCTGGAGATCCTACTGTCAAATTCAAACCATGGCCGGGAAAGGATTGGGCACTGACAGAACTCACCCTTGGAACGCACACGGGCACGCATGTAGACGCGCCGCATCATGTATTTAAGCATGGGAAAGGAATTGACGAGTTGCCGCTCTCGAAATTTTTCGGGCCATGCCGCGTACTTGATATGACGCATGTGAAACGCGCAATCGAACTTAGCGACCTCGTGAAAGTAAAGATAAAAAAAGGCGAGCGCATTTTAGTCAAGACACGAAATTCATTGAAATCGCAGGAAGTGTTCCGTCCTGATTATGTATATCTTTCCGGAGACGCAACAAACTATCTTGCGAAAAAACCGATCGCACTGTTTGGCATTGATGCTTTCTCTGTAAAACAGCGAGGAAGCGGCGACTTGCGACCCCATACGATATTGCTTCAAAAAGAGATCGTTATTCTTGAGCGGATCAATTTGCGTCATGTGACTCCTGGAAAGTATTTCCTTTCTGCCCTGCCTCTTAAATTAAAGGGTCGAGACGGCAGTCCTGTGCGCGCGATCCTGATGCGCTAAATTATACTGCTTGACAGACCCGCACGTGCGCGGGAGTGAAAATTGGTGTAATATTAAACCATCTATGATGGAGCAAGCAATCAAAGATTTCCCAAAACAATTCAAGTTTCGCCCGAGGATTGAAGGTGGCAAGGTTAAAAAATACAAGAAGTTTTTAGTATGCGGTATGGGCGGCTCCGGACTTGCCTCGAACATACTTCAAAGTGTCGTGCCGCAATTAGATATTACAATTCACAAGGATTATGGATTGCCGGTAGGAGATTGGCGAAGGGCGCTTGTGGTAATTGTTTCATATTCCGGGTCCACTGAGGAGGCCCTGCGCGTGCTTGAAGAAGCAAAGCAAGCGGGCCTTTCGGTAGCAGTGGTGACAACGGGGGAAACTCTTCTGGACCGTGCTAAGCAATACGGTTATCCGTATATTCAAATTCCTAATACGGGTATTCAGCCGCGAATGGCGACCGGATTTGTGTATCTTTCACTATTGAAACTTGCAAAGCAGAATGAGTTTTTACGCGCGGGTCGGGATCTTGCGAAAACACTTGGACATCACGACGAAGAAGCTCGCGGACGTGAACTCGCAATGACGCTTCGCGATGCCGTGCCGATTATCTATGCGACAACCCGAAATTTTCCATTGGCTTACATATGGAAAATTAAATTCAATGAGACGGGTAAAATTCCGGCATTTTACAATATTATCCCGGAGCTTAATCATAACGAGATGAACGGGTTAGATGTGAAGGACACTACTCGCGGACTATCTGAAAAATTTCATTTCATATTTTTGAAAGATTCTGAGGATTTGCAAAAGAACCAAACACGCATGGATGTTACGACGAAACTTTACCAGGATAGGGGATTGAAAGTTACTACGCTTGCGCTCTCCGGAGAAAAAAGACAGGAGCGCATATTTTCCGCTCTCATCTTAGGTGATTGGACTGCGCATTATATTGCGCAAGGATATGGACTTGATTCGGAACAAGTTCCGATGATTCAAGAATTCAAAAAACTAATAGCTTGAAAGGGGGTGGCTTTATGATGTGTAATATAAAAAACAGTTGTTGCGCAGGCGGAATGTGCAAATGCGCACAGTGGGCGCCGCTTATTTTGCGGGTCGTTGTCGGCATTGTATTTTTTGCGCACGGCGCACAAAAACTTTTTGGATGGTTTGGTGGAAATGGCATTGCCGGTACTACGGGGTTTTTGCAGCAGCTTGGTTTCGCAGGCGCGGGATTTTGGGCATGGGTACTTGCGATTGTTGAATTCGCAGGCGGTATAGCGCTCTTCTTGGGAGTATTTACTACCATTGCGGCCGCGCTTCTCGCGATTAATATGCTGGTTGCCATTTTTGCCGTACATTTAAAAAATGGCTTCTTCCTGGCAAAAGGAGGATACGAATTTGCGTTGGTACTCTTTGCTGCCGCAGTTTCACTTGCACTTTCCGGAGCGGGAAAATGGTCAATTGATCGGATGCGGTGTAAAAGATGCAAAGAACCGGACGCAGCAACCCCTTCTGTATAAAGAAGTATACAACCAGTAAACCCATAAACACCTCACACGATCGTGTGAGGTGTTTAGCTATTATTGCGTAATAATAGCGCGTGTCAGTAGTTCCTTCAAATAGCGATCAATAGATTCAATCGCACGCAGCTCGTCAATCGTAACCCAGCGATACTCAGAATGGTCTTCATCAAGTTTAACTTGGCCATTGATCCGCGCGATATAGGTAAGTCGAACTACATGACGATCGGCAATTCTCAAAATATCCTGCGCTGCGATCAGTCGCGGCTCTTCCGCAAGAGTAAGTCCGACTTCTTCCATAATTTCTCGCTTGAGATTTTCCAAAAGCGAAGTGCCCGGATTAATCCGCCCGCCCACAATATCCCATTGATCGACAACCTCGGGATATTTTTCCGGAGACCTGCGCACCACAAGATACTTCCCCTCCGAATTTTTTAGCAATGCTTTTACTCCGACTTGAAGTTCCATAGTAGTGAATCAGGAATCGTATTACTTTACCTCCACAATCTCGCAGAGAGTTTCTTTCCCGCCAAGGGCAAGACGAATTTTGTCGCCTTTAAGATGTCCAATAAGTTGCTCGCCAAGAGGCGAAAGGTGTGAGATGCGGCCGGCTGCCGGATCGGTTTCAGTCGGGCCGACGATTTCGTATGTTTTTTGCAAGCCGTTCATGATAAGCGCAACAAATGATCCAAGCTCGACAAATGGGGATTTGTTCGTACTGCTAATAGGTTGCGCTCGCGCAAGGCGATCTTTGATTATGAGAATGCGACTATTGATGCCTCGCAGTCGTCCCTTTGCTTCCTGATACGCGGCGTTTTCGGAAAAGTCGCCCATTTCAGCAGTGCGTTGTGCATCCGCGATCGCTTTGGGAAGCGCTTTCTTTTCAAGATCAAAAAGCGTGGCTTTGAGCTGTAAAATTCCCGTGGAGGTAAGCGGAATCGGCCCACCTTTGTCATTATAACGTTGTCGCGCCTCAGATTTTCGGATTGGTACTTGCATAGATGAATAGTGAATATATACCATAGAATGTGCCATATTGCATAGCCGTAGCGCGTGTGGATGTAGATGCTATTGACCCCGCGCCCTAACTGCGCTCTGGCGCGCGGCGCCATTTTGCATTTTTAATATCAAAATTCTGCATGTTGATAAAAGCCTATGACTATTGACGTTTCTGCCAATTACTTGCGCAGTTAAGGCGCGGGGTTGACAAATCGCGCCAGTTGTGGTATACTGTTACCAACAAATACAGGAATCAGACAAAAACAGCGTCGAGTTTTTGCCCCGTGTATTTGAAGCACTTACTCTTTTCACAAAACCCTATGCAAGGCACAATCAAGCGCATTGTAGCAGACAAGAATTTCGGTTTTATTGGTACCTCAGACGGATCCAAGGATGTTTTCTTCCATGGATCAAATCTCTCAGGTGTTCAATTTTCCGACTTGAATGTCGGCGATGCGGTATCCTTTGAGGTTGAACAATCCGACAAAGGACCTCGCGCAGTGAACGTCACTCGCGGCTAACATCAAACTATGAAGCCCTCTCCGCAATCCTGCGGAGGGGGCTTTATTTTTTATTCAGGAAATGATACACTACTTGGTGCATGAAAAAGTATCCAGAACAATTTGATGTGATCGTGGTCGGCGGCGGGGCTTCAGGCATGATGGCCGCAGGCCGCGCTGCCGAAAGAGGGAAGCGCGTGCTTTTGGTTGAGAAAAATAAAGACTTGGGAGCGAAACTTAAAATCACCGGCGGAGGACGTTGCAATATCACCAATGCGCAAGAAAACCGTCGTTTGTTTTTAAAAAATTTCGGCAAAGCCGCGCCATTTTTACATTCTGCGTTTTCGCAGTTTGGCGTGCAGGACACGTTTTTGTTTTTCGAGTCTCGCGGGCTTCCGCTTGTCGTACAGCCGGGCAATCGCGCATTTCCAAAAACCGAGCGCGCGCTTGATGTGTTCAACGTGATGGAAAAACATGTGCGACAAGGGAAGGTAACAATAAGAACCAGTACGCCGGTTTCTCGAATTCTTATCGAGGGCAATCACATCAGTGGCGTTATTGCCGGAGGGCTTACCTATCGCGCGCACGCGGTTATTCTTGCGACAGGCGGCGCATCGCACGCTGAGACCGGATCAACCGCTGATGGATTCAAATGGCTTGCACAGTTGGGGCACACAGTTGCCTCGCCAACACCTACGATCGTGCCGCTTGCAGTAGCTGATGAGTGGGTAAAAAAATTGTCGGGCGTTTCGCTTACGTCTGCAACCATTACATTTTTTGTAAATGGTGTAAAGCAATTCTCAAGTACCGGCGGGATTTTATTTACACACTTTGGTATTTCCGGACCAACGATTTTAAACAGCGCAAGTAGGGTAGGGGATTTATTACATAGTGGCCCGGTAACCGCGACAATTGACGCGTTTCCGGAGGAAGAAATTGATGCGCTTGAGAAACGGATTATCACGACATTTGATGCAAATAAAAATAAAACTCTGAAAAATCTATTTAAAGAAATTGCGCCCGATGGCACCTCTGCCGCAATACTTTCGATTGTAAAAGACGTGGATGCCAACAAGAAGGTACATAGTGTCACAAAAGATGAGCGAAAAATAATCGTGCATATGCTCAAAGCGCTTCCGCTTACGATCGCCGGACTTTTGGGATTTGATCGCGCGGTAGTCGCCGACGGCGGGGTAGAGCTTGGAGAGATCAACATGAAAACCATGCGCTCAAAACTCTACGACAATCTTTTTGTCACCGGCGACCTTCTTCACATCCGCCGCCCCTCCGGCGGCTACTCGCTCCAGCTCTGTTGGACTACCGGCTACGTTGCGGGGAGTAATGTATAAATGCACCCCCCCTTCTTCAGGCCTGCTTTGTCGGCAATAGGCCCATGAAAATGAACCCGCAGATAAAATTTTCGCTTAAATAGTTGCATTTTCTGCTAAGGTATGTTAAGATAATTCCAAAGAATACTAAAAAGCGTATTGTTTGGAAATATATGCAATATATCGAATTACGAGAAAAACTCAAGGATTTCGTTGTCTTTGCGCTAAATGACATACGAAAAGTTGAGCCGGATTTTTACCCCGCCCGTTTGAACGAGTGGCAGAAAAAGGGGTATATCAAAAAGCTCCGCCGCGGGTATTATATATTTTCCGATACTGCTCTTAATGAAGAGGTGCTTTTTCTTGTTGCCAACAAGTTGTATTCGCCATCGTATATTTCTTTTGAAATGGCGTTGTCGCATTACGGCTTAATACCGGAAGGCGTTTATTTGGCAACCTCGGCTTCAAGCAAGAAGACGGCAAGTTTTAAGACACCGATAGGTGAATTTTCATATTGCCGCATCAAGCAGAATCTCTTTTTCGGTTATCAACTTGAACAGCACAAGGGGCAAGGATACAAGATTGCAGAGATGGAAAAGGCGTTGCTTGATTATCTTTATATCAATCCGCATATTGGAAGCGACGCCGACTTCCACGAGTGGCGTTTTAACGGCAAGGAATTTTTAGCCAAGGCCGATCTAAAGAAGCTCGACGCATATGCCAAGGCGTTCAATAATAGGCGACTCATCGTTCGTCTTGAAACGTTTTTAACATTCATCCGCAAGAATTCCTAATATGCTTACCCTGCAACAAATCGAACAGCAATATCCTGAATCTCTCCGAATATTTAAGCGCAACATACTCCGCGAGTATTTGCAGTACAAAATTTTGGAGATTATTTTTGCCTCCGAGTTTGCTGCCAAACTGTCTTTTTTGGGCGGTACTGCGCTGCGAATTGTATACGGCAATACCCGTTTTTCAGAAGATTTGGATTTTGACAACTTTGGCCTTCAAGGTGACGAGTTTGATGCGCTTGCGCAAAAAGTACGGGCTGGTTTAGAAGCACAAGGGTTACAGGTTGAAGTTGATACGGTTGCCAAAGGCGCCTATCGATGTAACATTCGCTTGCCCGGGATCCTATTTGCCAATGCATTATCGCCGCACCAGAGCGAAAAAATTCTTATTCAGGTAGATAGCGCTGCGCATGAATTTTCCTACCGACCGGATAAAAAAATTATCAACAAGTTTGATGTGTTTGCGGAAATTTTCGTGACCCCGATGGATATTTTATTGGCGCAGAAACTATATGCCGCAGTAAACCGAAAGCGTGCGAAGGGTAGAGATTTTTTCGATATTATTTTTTTGTTGTCAATGGCGAAGCCGAATTACGCGTACCTGGAACAGAAAATACAGGTTCGTACCGGGCAAGAATTAAAAGCAAAACTGCAAGCGAGTTTGAAGGAAATAGATTTTACCGGCATAGTGAAGGATGTCGAGCCATTCCTCTTTAATCCAAAGGACAGCAAAAAGATCGCATTATTCAAGGACTATATTCAACAGGTGGATCTTAAATGATCGTGAAATTCGAGTTTAGCAAAAACCTATACTACCAAAAGGAAGGAACCGAAGCGGTTGTGGATATTTGTTGATACTGGGCAAAATGTAGCATAGCGGTTGCTATTTCGTCCGCGTTTGGCCGTATCGGATTGTGTATAAAATGTATAACCACGAGTTGCTGATCTTGGTTATTGCATTCGGCCATCGCGGGGGAATATACTAGCCAATCTCGCAATCTCATGATCAATATACCTAGACCCATAACAGGCTTTGTTTTTTATTTAGTGTAGGGGTATTATTGAAAAATATGATTCGGCTGCAACCAAAAAGAAATCAAAGTATCGGGATTATTAACCGCATGAAAAAGCAGTGCGTGATTTGCGGCACAGAAATGAAAGTAATTTTGTATACCGATCGTTCCTACCGCGGCGGGCATTACTTTGGGAAAATTCCTATGCATCGGAAGCGCGAAGTACTCCACGCGATCAAAGCCGGTACTCATAACGTACAAATGGGCAGCTATACTCTCAATGTCCTGAATCGCGACCCCAAATCCTACGGGGAATATGAATATTGGGAGTGTCCAAAGTGCTATCGGAAAGGATAACCCCCTTTGCCCACTGTGGAATCCATCCAACCCGCCTTAATCCGGGTCTTGTTTTTTATTTAATTTAGGGGTATTATAGGAGACTATGGAAACTACAAAAATATCTTTATTCAAAGGGAAGAAAATCAGAAAAACACTCTCTCAAAAGGAGTGGTGGTTTTCGGTTACCGATGTAATTTTTGCTCTTACCGATAGTGCAGACCCTCGTGATTATTGGTATAGAATGAAAATACGGGTGAAACAAGAGGATGGTTTTGAACCGTCGACAATTTGTCGACAGTTGAAGTTGCGCGCAGAAGACGGGAAAATGCGCGAAACCGATTGCGCCGATACTGAAGGGATTTTCCGCATTGTTCAATCAATTCCCTCGCCAAAAGCCGAACCGTTTAAGCTATGGCTGGCTAAAGTCGGCTATGAACGAGTGCAAGAAATAGAAAATCCGGAGCTTGCCACTAAAAGAACAAGAATACTTTACAAACTCAAAGGGTATCCGGAAGATTGGATAGAAAAGCGAATGCGCGGTATTGCTATCCGCGAAGAATTAACGGACGAATGGCAAAAGCGAGGGGCGCAAGAACAGAGCGATTACGAAATTTTGACTGCAGAAATTTCCAAAGCCACCTTTGGTATTACGCCAAGTGAATATAAAAAAGTCAAAGGATTAAAGAGAGAAAATTTGCGCGATCACATGGACGATTTTGAGCTTATTTTTACAATGTTGGGAGAGCGGTCAACGACTGAAATTCACAAAATTGAAGATTCCAAAGGGGTTTCAAAACTCGCGCAAGATGCCAAGCGCGGCGGAAGGATCGCAGGCATTGCCAAGGAACAACTGGAAAAAGAACTTGATCGCCCCGTCGTTTCAAAAGATAACTTTCTGCCGAAGAAAAAATCTCTTAAAAAATTGAGATAAAGGACCCCGCGGCCTTGTTTTTTGTTCAGCGTAGGGGTAGTATTGAAAAATATGATTCGGTTGCAACCAAAAAGAAATCAAAGTATCGGGATCATTAACCGCATGAAAAAGCAGTGCGTGATTTGCGGTACGGAAATGAAAGTAATTTTGTATACCGACCGTTCCTACCGCGGCGGGCATTACTTTGGGAAAATTCCTATGCATCGGAAGCGCGAAGTACTCCACGCGATCAAAGCCGGTACTCATAACGTACAAATGGGCAGCCATACTCTCAATGTCCTGAATCGCGACCCCAAATCCTATGGGGAATATGAATATTGGGAATGTCCAAGATGTTATCGGGGAAAGTAAAATTTGACACCCGTTCACCTATGTGATATTATCATAATAGACAATTGAATCAGTTAGTTATCAAGAGCGCAGCGAGGGAACTAGCCCTATGACCTGCCGACAACCTGTTCCGAATGACTTCGGAATAAGGTGCCAATTCTAGCCCATACGGGAAAGATAAAGGTCGATTTTTGTTTTACCGCAAAAACTCCTTCCCGCACGGGGAGGAGTTTTATTATTTTAAGCTAACCGCATATGACAATGTCAAAAGAGTATATTGAGTATCGAATAAAACAAGGAGAAATAAAAACGTCGCCCTACATGCAGTTATTTGAAGGTGTTTGGGAAAAACTACAAAGTGCTGGACATTTAGAAGGGCTATCGGATGAGGAAGCATTAGAGAGAGTTGTTTCAATGACAGAGAACATTATTGAAGGTTCTCGAGAACCTTTCAGAATGAGAGGATATAAAGGGGAGTTATAGGAAGGAGTTTTAATTTTTAACTATTTTACTATGCAAAAACATTCCAATACGTTCCCGTATCTTGTAATTCGAGCATTCTCCGCATGTTATGCAATAAGGCATAATCTCAAGGGAAAAACCAAGACAGATCTTATTGCTGAAGCAAAAATTATAGCCAAGCAGTATAATCGCGGCGTCTGCCTTGTCTTGGGATCCAAGCAAGGGGTGTATATTGAACCGGATGGAAAGACTGACTATGAAAGCGATGATATACCGACTGGCGGGTTTGTACTGTAATTGGTGAGCGTTTTATTATTTATCCATACAACAATTATGCAAAGACCATCGCAAGTAGTGCTAAAAGGTGTAAACAAAGACGGAGAAACGATTGACAAGGTAATCTATGAATTAAGCGAAGCACAAGCCGCAATACATAAATCAATCGGCAGGCCTGTTGGATTAGATATGGACCACTGTCTTTATTTGGGTTTTCGTTATGCGCCACAGTTCCGAGACCGAGTATGCGGGTATAGATATATTGAGGTCGATAGAATGAAAGATATGTTTGAGAAGACTATAAAGAAGGAATACATTACCATTGAGTTTTTCGAGTGTAAGAATTCTTCCAAATGCCCAATGCGTAGTATCTAGCACTGCCATCATTGTGCACCTTGCCCTCTGGCCCAATTAAGCGTATTATACTAAGAGTCTTAAACGCACGAAAAATATGAAACTCAAAGATACCCCCAAATTTGATCGCCCCAGGGAAAAATTTTTGGAAAAGGGGCCGGACGCGCTCACGGACAGCGAGCTTTTGGCGATTTTGCTCGGAAGCGGGATTAAGGGAACAAATGTCAAAATTTTGGCGCAAAACATCCTGAGAAAGTTCGGCAAAAATTTTCTTAATGTTACCGTTGATGATTTGACGCAAATTTCCGGCATAGGACCCGCGAAAGCGTTGCAGGTTTCAGCTGTGCTCGCATTGGCGAGACGACTGTACGACAAGCAAAACGCACCGGACAATTTAGTGTTGTCGGCGCAAGACGCGGCGGCGCTTGTATCGGACCTTAAAGAAAAAAAACAAGAACATCTCGTTTGTCTCTATTTGAACGCTCGTAATGCTTTACTAAAGAAAGAAACCATCTCAATCGGAACCTTGGATAAAAGCATTGTCCATCCGCGCGATATTTTCGCCCTTGGATTGGGAATTGGCGTTGCGGGGGTGATACTCGCGCATAACCACCCATCAGGTGATCCGACACCGAGTGAGCAAGATAAACAAGTTGCAAAACGAATTATTGAGGCGGGGAAATTAATGGGCGTTAACGTCATTGATTTTCTTATCATCGCGAAGAACGGCGTACATAGTATACTTGGGGAAATTGAAGATACTGAACTCGCAAATACGGAATACGTCGCGGAGGGTCAACAGGCGACCTTATTTGACGTGCTTCTCGATACGCATCAAAATAATATTTACCAGAAAAATGAGAATATGAAAATTGCGGATACTGTTAGGAAGAAGTACAGCGTGGCATCATTATTCGCTGGTTGCGGCGGACTTGACTTGGGCTTCGCTGGTAATTTTACCTCCTTAGGGAAAAAATATGAGCCAAGAGATTTTGAAATTATATGGGCGAATGACTTTGACGAATCAGCCTGTGTTAGCTACCAAAAATATTTTAATCACCCAATCGTGTGTGGTGATATAAGGCAGATATTGGAAAGTAAAAATGTATCCTCACTAGATAAGCCGTTACCAAAAAATGTTGACATCGTCTTGGGAGGATTTCCGTGTCAAGACTTCAGTCATGCCGGTAAGAGAAAAGGGTTTAATAGTAAGCGGGGATTGCTTTATCAGAGCATGATCGAAGTTATCCGTAGGACAAAACCTGTGCTTTTCGTGGCCGAAAACGTGCGCGGTTTATTGACAATGAATAATGGGGAGGCAATAAAGACGATAGTCAAGGATTTTGAGGCTTTAGGATATCACGTTGTTTATGAATTACTAACAGCGGCTGATTTTGGAGTACCACAGATGCGACAAAGAGTTATTATCGTTGGTACGCTTAAAACTAAACTACCTCCATTTGAGCATCCAAAGCCATTGCTGGGAAAGGAAAATTGGGTAACACTAAAGCAGGCTATAGAGGACTTAGAGAATATTGGCGAGGGCAGGGTATCTAACCATTTTTGGTCTAAGGCAATAAAAAATAAGGGGCAAGGCAACAACACTGTTTCAGCGGATAAGCCGGGTCCTACCATGCGTACTGAGCATCATGGCAATATTGAATATCATTGGAACGGAAAAAGGAGATTGTCGGCGAGAGAGGCGGCACGGATTCAATCTTTTCCAGACGATTTTGTATTTTATCCGTCCACTTCCTCGGCCTATAAACAGATCGGCAACGCCGTGCCGCCTGTTTTGGCTTGGCACGTTGCCACAGCGATTGAAAAGTTTTTAGATAAAAATTTGAAATAAGTATGATTTACGTTGCAAAACCCAACGCCAAAGAAAAAGATTTTATTACTTTGCTTGAGAAATCAAGAAAGTTAATGTTGGCCTTTTTGAGTGATAAGAAAAATATCTCGCCGACCTATTTTGAAACGATAGTTTTTGAGCAAATGAGTGAAGCTGCGAAAGATACGACTTTCGAGGGAACAGTTAAGCAAACAGGAACGCACGCTTTCCCCGATATTATAGCCAGTAAATACTTTGGTGTTGAAGTTAAGATGACGGCCAACGATCATTGGACTTCAACCGGAAATAGCGTTCTTGAATCTTCCCGAATCGAAGATGTTGAAAGAATTTATATCATGTTCGGGAAATTTGGTGGTAAATTGGATATTCGCTATCGACTTTATCAAGAATGTCTGCCAGAGATTAGCGTTACGCACTCTCCTCGTTACAGAATAAAGATGGACTTGCCGCTCGGTAAATCAATTTTTGACAAAATAGGTGTTGACTATGATACTCTGAGAAAAGACGATAATTCAATACAAAAGATCAAAAATTATTACCGCTCTCTACTGAAAGAAGGCGAGGAATTATGGTGGATAGATCAAGACGGAGACGACAAGGCGGTTAGCCCGATCATTAAACCCTTCAGAGGTTTAAGCGACAAGGAAAAAGAAAATTTTGTCGTTGAATCGATGATTCTATTTCCTGAAATGTTTGGCAACAGCTCAACGAAGTTCGAACGAGCCGCCGCTTATCTTATCGCTAAATATAACGCCGTTTCCGCCAGTTTGCGAGATTTATTCACCGCCGGCGGACAAATTAAATTGGAAGTTAAGGGCAAAAATGTCGTAGTGCCACAATTGGCTTATCGCTTGCATATCAGAGCGAAAGCGATTGAAAAGAAAATCAAGGAGCTGGACGCCAAAACTCTCGCCTACTATTGGCGAAGTGATAAGTTGGAAAGCGATCGCTTGAAGCAGTGGAAAAAGTTTTTGAACGATAAATTTGTCCTTGTTAAGTCTGGCGTCAAAGCTTCCGATATTTTTGACGCAGGACTTTTATGAAAAAGATAAAAAATTATCTAAATCGCAATTTCAAAAAAGAACGGAGTGAAGACTTGCTTCCAACAAAAAAGCGTTCGGAGTTGATGTCAAAAATCCGTTCAAGAGACACGAAATTCGAGCGAGAATTTATAGTTTCTTTGCGGAAAGCCACTCGCAAAAAATTCCAAACGAATGTCTCTTCAATTATGGGAAAGCCGGATATAGTTTTTCAGAAAGACAAGGTTTGCGTTTTTCTTGATAGCAATTTTTGGCATGGATGGTATTATCCACGTTGGAAACATTTACTCAAAAACGATTTTTGGAGAGAAAAGATAGAAAACAATCGCAAACGGGACAAAAAAACTACTATTTTTTTGCGAAAAGCCAGCTGGACCGTTTTGCGTTTTTGGGAACACGATATTGAGCAGGATTTAGATGGTTCAATAAAAAGCATAGTTGCAGAATTAAAAAGGGATTGAAATAGAATTTATGAATATTGATTGCATGGATTTAAACGATAATTGTAAAGCGTGCAGGCATATTAAGCGGGTGCATTTTAAACCGGGTCGTGTGGATGATAGTGGTACGCTCATTGTTCCTGTTGCTGGAGTATGTCAAGATATGACTTGTAAATGCGATTTATTTATTGAGTCAGAAGCATGTCTTAAATGTGGTAACATTATGAAAAAAAGTGGACCGTTCGCAAGAGTTAAAAGAGAAGGTGATCCTGCTTATAGCGGCAAGAGTCAATTTTTTTATACATGTATGCACGAAGGATGTAGCGAATTTTATAAAGAAATTGTAGAATTTGAATAAATATGAAAATTTCCTTTCTGTATAATTGGCCAATCGGTAGGGGTAACCTTGTAAGAGTGTCATTCGGAGTATCAACGGTTGAAGATATTGATTTCTTGTTTCAGATCGAAGTATTAAAGAGAGATAATGCGACTCGAATTTACCAAAAAGATGGTGCCGAATGGCTTTCAAATGAGCAGCTTGGAGAAGTGGAATTTGATTTAGAGCGAGGAGATAAAATAACTGTCTATAAAAGGAATAAAGAGAGTGACACCCCCGTTTCTAAAGTCAGCTGGGATACAAATTCAGATTGGCCGGCAGAGGCGCGCGGAGCCTCCAGTACAGTAGTCCCATATGATTTTTAGAAAGTTAGCTGTTTTTTGCTATAATAAATGACAGGCTAATTTTAAAATGAGTTAACTAATATGGACAATGAAGGAATAGATGTGGAAAAAAGTAAAAAAGTAAAGCAGGAAGAACTTGCAAAGTGGCGCATGGAATGTGATTGGCATGACGTTAAGTACTCTAACCAGAGGCAAAATACTGTTGCTGACTATCTCATTACAACAGAAATTCAAGCCGCCGCAATTTTTGTTGCACTCGCGGGCGCTCTGCTAAATAAGGCTGGCATTGGAGAACAGGTGCTAAAGTTTAACATCATCTCATTGGTTGTTGCCATTGCATTATTCTCCATCAGTATTTTGATTGGAATTTTTGGGTTTTATAAAAAAGAGCTATTCTGGAAAGAGGAAGCAAAAAAGTACACTCTTACTGGAAGAGAGTGGAGGGAAGTCTGGCAAGGAGATATAACATTTGCTCATGCAAAAGAAACAGTAGTTGCAGTACGTGAAGGTGCTATGAGTAGTCAATCAACTATTTATCCAATGGTTTGCCAAACAGCAGTGTTTGTTTTAGGCCTCATTGCATCATTTGTAGGTCTTATACAGGCATTATGATAGGTGTTAGAGATTCAGTAAGTATTTGCAATAGAATTCCATGCCTCCCTATGACACTCACTCAAAAACAACACGCGGAATTGTGGGGGGAGGGTGGGCTGGACGATCAAGAAACATCGAGCCAAATTCAAGGATGACTCGATGATACAGCACATATTAGACTATGCGGAGTACCGTGGACCTCAATTCGGGTATATTGTTCCTACATTTTCCAACGAGTATCGTAATGGGACTGTTGTCGAATGCGCTTTCGTAGCGAAAGGTAAGAATTTTGAGCGAGCCGAAGCAAAAATTATGAAGCATATACGCAGTATCTGTTGAGTAATTTTTGCAAAGGCGTAGCCGAAATTCTTACCTTGCAGTAGAAATGGCATTCGGTAACAGTCCCGTATGAGTCGGTGATGCAAGAGGCTCAATGTGTCCTTGAGTGTACTCAAGGACACATCAAAATGCACCGATTTGTTATGGATTTTTTAGGAAATGAACCCTCAAAATAATCAGAAAGTATCATACTACTTAGTATGATACTTTCGCTGTAAATGTGGATTGTGGTATACTGGGATGTATCGTTTAGTGTACTTCTTGTGTACTTCCATAATTTGCATGCAATCTATGGCGAAGTTTACTCCTTATCAAAAACTGACTAAAGAGGCAAGGCAAAAAGCGTTGCTTGAGTTATGTCACGCGATGGTTACGGTAAAGAAACTTCCGGACGCGGCAAAGGTACTTGCGGATCTTTTGTCAGAGCAGGAACTCGATATGGTCGCTAAGCGCTTGCAAATTGCAAAATTATTACTACAAAAGAAAACGTATCATGAGATTCGACAGACGCTTAAAGTAAGCCACGCCACTATTGCGCGGGTCAATATTTGGCTCCAGCAGGGAGGCGCGGGGTTTCGCATGGCGGTTGAGCGAGGAAAGGACATGAATATTCCGGCATGGAAGCCGTGGGCGGAAGCAGGAGATACATGGGCGGCAATGAAGCGGAAATTTCCAATGCATTTTTGGCCGCAGTTGCTTTTGCAGGAAATTGTTCGTACTGCAAATAATGCCCAACGTAAGCGCCTGCTCGCCACCCTTACCATTCTTAGAGAATCCGGGAAAGGCAAGAAAGAAGCGTTTCGACAATTGGAGTTCCTCATGGCAGAGGATCGCCGCAGTCCTCGGCGCCAGAATCTTACCCGCGAACTAGTAACCAAAAATTAAGAAAGTATCATACTAAGTAGTATGATACTTTCTATTCATACGGAACAAACGACGGACGACTACCTGCAGACTTGCCAATTGCAGCAACAGCAACTTGAATATGTAAAGCGGAGGTGATAAGATATCAACATACTATGTCCACACTTATTTTCGACATCGAAACAGTGGGGGAGGAGTTTGATGCGGTTGATAAAACAACTCAAGACGCGCTTACGCGTTGGATTAAAAAAGAGGCGGAAAGTCCCGAGGATTATGCGGCCGCGCTTAAGGAATTAAAGGATGGCCTTGGATTTTCCCCGCTTACCGGACAGATTGTTGCGATCGGGGTATTTGATTGCGAGAAGGATAAAGGCGCGGTATATTTTCAAGCTCCCGGCATGCAAATTCCGGATTCCGAAGAAGACGGAATTAAGTTTAAACAGATGACGGAAAAGGAAATGATCGAGCATTTTTGGAAGGGCGCGAAAACGTACCAAGAGTTGGTGAGTTTTAACGGGCGCGGATTTGATGTGCCGTTCCTTATGATCCGCTCGGCAATCAATAATATACGTCCAAGCTATGATTTAATGGCAAACCGATATTTGAATCGCAACTGGAGCGGACTGCGGCATATTGATCTGTTTGATCAGCTAAGTTTTTACGGCGCAACGCGGCGGAAGGGGAGTTTGCATCTTTATAGTCGCGCGTTTGGAATTAAGAGCCCGAAAGGCGACGGGATTACCGGCGACGATGTAGGACCAATGTTTAGGCAAGGAAAATTTAAAGAGATCGCCCAATACAATGTAGGAGACTTGCGTGCGACCAAGGAGTTGTACGATTATTGGAACAAGTATTTGAATTTTGCTTGAATCCATGGTATCACGCCCAAAAGCGCTGCAAAAATTACTGACCCGCAAGCCGCTCTTGTGGACGGAACATTCAAAATATAAAATGAAACAGTATGGGCTTTCAAAGGCGCGGGTTAACCGCGTGCTTCGTTTTCCGGTTCGCATCGAAGCAGGCATTGCGCCGAAAACTGTCGCCGTTATGCAACCAACCGGCGGACAATCAAAGCAAGAAATTTGGGTAATGTATCAGGATATAAAAAAAGCGCGAAAGGTTATTGCAGCATGGAGATATCCTGGAATAAGTCCTGTGCGGCAACCGCCGCCATTTCCGGATGATATCATGGAATGAAACCGATATGAAAGAGGATGAACTTCTCAAGGATTTGAATAGCGCGCAAAAGGAGGCGGTAACTGCCGGACAGGGACCGCTTTTGATTGTTGCCGGCGCCGGTACCGGAAAAACCACGGTGATTACTCGTCGTATCGCATGGCTTATTGCGCAAGGCCTTGCAAAGCCAGGCGAAATTCTTGCCCTTACATTTACCGATAAGGCCGCGGGCGAGATGGAAGAGCGTGTGGATCGTTTGTTGCCCATGGGATACGTAGATATTCCCATTTCAACGTTTCATGCCTTTGGCGAGCGTATCTTGCGGGATTTTGCCTTGGATATTGGTTTGCCAAATCAATTTCGCGTGCTTACCGGTTCGGAACAATGGATGTTGGTTCACGATAATCTCAGTCGTTTTAATCTTGATTACTACCGTCCGCGCGGAAACCCCACGCATTTTATTCATGCGCTGATTCAACATTTTTCTCGGGCCAAAGATGAAGAAATATCTCCCTCCGCGTATTTGAAATATGTAGAAGGATTGAAATTAGATGCCGATTCGGATGTTGGTGCAGATCCGGAGGAAGCAAAACGCCTGCGCGAAGTTGCGGATGCGTATCATGTGTACACGCAGCTGCTTCTTGAGCATAGCGCGCTTGACTTCGGTGATCTTATTAACTATACGTTACAACTTCTGCGTACGCGCGCTAAAGTGCGCAAAGAACTTCAAGCACGGTATAAATATATTCTTGTTGATGAGTTTCAAGATACCAATTACGCGCAATACGAATTGGTGAAGCTTTTAAGCGGCGAGGCGGGAAATATTACCGTAGTGGGGGATGATGATCAGGCAATTTACAAGTTTAGGGGCGCGTCCATTTCAAATATTTTGGAATTTAAAAAAGATTATCCGCGCTCCAAAGAGGTGGTACTTACGGAAAATTTCCGAAGCATGCAAACGATCTTGGATATTTCCTACAAATTTATTCAACAAAACAATCCGTACCGACTTGAGGTAAAACTTGCAACTTCAAAAGGCACTGCGCTTTCAAAAAAACTTGTTTCTGCGCGCAAGGGCGTTGGCGAGATTGAGCATCTTTGCTTTCCGAATGCCCAGGACGAGGCCGAGGGCGTGATGAAAAAAATTCTCGCACTTCGGAAAACGCACGATTGCTTATGGAGCGATTTTGCGATTTTGGTGCGCGCAAATTCCTCAGCCGCGCTTTTTTTGCACGCGCTTAAGCGACACGGTATTCCGTTTGAGTATGTGGCAAACCGCGGATTGTACTATGAAGCGGTGATTGCCGAGGTCCTTGAATACTTGAAATTTCTTGATAACCACGAAGATTCCCACGCGCTCTATAAAGTTTTGACTACCGAGCCGTTTTTAATTCCGCACGAAGATATTGTAAAACTTACCGCGCATGCGCATCAAAAAACAATTTCGCTCTACGGCGCGCTTGCGCACGGCAAAGAAGTCTCCGTAAGTGAAGGAGGTATGACGCGCCTCGCAGAGCTTAATCGTGTGCGCGCGGATCATGCCGCCTACGGCCGTGAGCGAAGCGCGGCGGAGCTGTATGTAAAAATAGTCCATGATCTTGGAATAGAAGCCCGGGTTGCGCATCCGGCCCTCGTTCGAGACGCACAATATCTTGCGAGTTTTTACGAACGCATCCGCCGATTTGAGCTTGATCGTACTGACCATAGTTTGCATCATTTTCTCGAGTACCTCGCGCTTGAGCTTGAGTCAGGCGAGGAAGGACAACTTCCCGCGGATAACGAAGAAGGGCCGGATACGGTAAAAGTGATTACTGTACATTCGGCAAAGGGACTTGAATGGCGGTTTGTGTTTGTGGTTCAGCTGATTGATCGGCGTTTTCCGAGTACTGAGCGCAAAGACCCGATCGAGCTTCCGCTTGCCCTTATCAAGGAAATTTTGCCGGAGGGAGATGTGCATTTGCAGGAAGAGCGGCGGCTTTTCTATGTCGCGCTTACTCGCGCGCGTGACGGAGTATATCTTACTCGCGCGGAAAATTATTTTGGAAAAACTACGCGCAAACCGTCGCGATTTCTTTTTGAGCTTGGATTTGTAAAAGAGGAAGAAAAAAAGACAGCCCGCACAAAAGGAACTGCGGTATCTGCCTCGAAATTTCCCGCAATTATCACTCCAGTACCAACCGGCCCGGCGCGGTATCCGCTTCCGGAAAGTTTTTCGTTCAGCTCCGTATCGGCATTCCGAAAATGCCCGCTTGAGTATAAGTTTCGCTATCTCCTGCGTCTACCTTCCCCCGGCCATGCCGTTTTGAGCTTTGGAGTTACCATACATAAAGCTCTTGAGGAGTTTTTGAAAATTTGGCAGGGGCGAATGAATATGACCCAAGGTGATCTTTTTTCCGGAGGTAAAAAAGGCGCGCTCGCACTTCCGACGTTTGCGGAGTTAAAGGGCATTTATGAACGGGTGTGGATTGACGATTGGTATCGCGATCGAGCGCAAAAAGAAGAGTATCGAAACGTGAAAGGCCCGCGACAGCTCCAGCATTTTTATGACAATTTTGTTGCGGAAAAACCAACCCCGAAATATCTTGAGAAATTTTTCAAGATCGCTATGGGGCCGTATAAATTTGTCGGCAAAATCGACCGCATTGATAAGGGAAAAGAGGGAAGTGTAATTATTGATTATAAAACCGGAGAAACAAATCCTGAGAAACTTCAAAAAGTTGATAAAGATCAATTGATCGTGTATCAGATTGCCGCGCAAGAATTTCTCAATGAGCGTGTAGAGAAGATGATGTATTGGTATCTTGAACCAAATGCATTTTCAGAGCCCTTTGTTGCAACGGTTGCGCAGACAGAAAAACTTCGTGAGGAATATGTAGAAACCATGGACGAGATCATGGAAACCATAAAAAGCGACTCATTTAATCAGGCCGAACGCGACGCCTCAACCCACACTTGTAAGTTTGAACATTTACTATGAGAGATAATGGAGCGGGGGAACTTTTGAGACAACGCATTGCTGAGGTTGAGGAGCGAAAGCAAGGAGCTGAAAAGCTTGCTGCATTTTTGGTAAAGCTGTTTGGAGTTGAAAATCTTGCGAATTCTGCTGCGGTCCTCGAGCGAGTGAAGGACCTTGATTATGCGGGCTTTGAGAGTGCGCTTACCCGCATCAATGGGATTGCGTCTACAGTTCCGGTTGAAGATCGCAGGATATTTGATCCGGCAAAGCGTGGCAAACGCACTGTTATTAGTGCGGGCGGGTTTGATTTCGCAGGTGGTGGCGGTCTTGTGAGCACTACTGAGCTGGTTTTTCCGCCAATGGGCGAACGCATCCCCTTAATGAAACAAACCTTTGCCGAGATTCAAAAATTATTACATCAAGATGACCCGCGCGCACAACAGTATGCGGCGCGTACTCTATATCATGCGGTAACGTACGCACATTTATATGAAGATGGCAACGGTCGCACGGCGCGGCTTTTGTATTTGCTCACGAGTCCGCGTGTTGAAAAAGATTCGGCAACTATTCGTCCGCACATGGAAGGAGTACTTACGCGCCTAAATCCTAAACTCTACGGATTTCACCAAAAAGTCAATCGAAGAATATACGGCGAAATGCTTAGAGTTCGCCGCTTGCCCGCGACCTATACGCGCGACGCATTAGGGCGCATGCAGTATGCGTGCCACATGCAAGCGCCGGAAGACCCCGGGTTTGACGGTGAGCACCTCGCATTTATTGCTGCACTCAATGTACTAAGTGCCGGGGAGCGTACTGCACATGCAATTCCTGAGGGCAAGAAGGGCGATTTCTCTTTGTTCTGGTGGGATCTTTCAGATGAAGCGCGCGATCGCATCAAGAGCGTTATGGATCATGCGCGCATGCAGTTTCTTAAAAAACTTCTTGAGGTTAGTTTGGGGCATACGAAGGATGAGGAGCTGAGCCGCGACATGGATCCACCGGATGAGGCGTTTGAGAGTGCTATATAATATCCGCCTCTCCCACCGACGCACATGCCTCCGTCCCGCGGCCGCGGGACTTCGGTTCTGTGGAACCTGCATTCGCGGTCCGCCTCAGGCGGATTACTGCCAACGAAATTCCTTTCGAAATTTCGGGCCAGTAACAAAAAAATGACGCCGAACCGCGATGGTTGGCGCCCCTGAAGGTGCGTTTTGTGTAATGGACGGGGTGGCTAGTGCTAGACGATTCTCATATCACAGACGGTACAGAAGTTGTTGCCGTTCACCGGCTAGTGAGACCGGCAGTATGCACAGTTGCAGGTCTCTCCGCTAGTGGTGCGGGTCGGTGCCGGCGAATCCGACTTGCCATGATTCGGCGCCATGCAGTCGTACGGGAACTCCCGCTTTTGCGGCGTGTTGGTGCCGCAGTCATGACACCAACCAGTGGTGTGCTCGGTGCACTCGCTGGCCCGGAAGTCCGTATTCTTCCTGCAGATCTCGCAGTACTTCTTGCTGTGCTCCTGGCAGGTGTTGTTGCGATGTTCGGTGCGTTGCCTGCACGGGTCGCACCACTTGCTCGTGGTCTCGGTCTTCGGGTGCGAGGCCGACAACAGGCACTTCTTGCTGCGGTGCGGGGTGTAGCGGCCGCACAGGCTGCAATACTCGTTGTCGTGTTCGCTGCACGCGCCGGCCTTCCACAGCGTCAGTCGGCTGCAGGTATCGCAGCTCTTGTTCGCGTGGTTCTGGCAGATCTCGCCGCGGTGCGTCGTGTTCAGCTGACAGGTCGAGCACCAGTCGCGGTACTCGCGGGCGAGCTGCTTCTTCGCCGGTGCGGCTTGCGGGGCACGTGTACGCCAGTTGCCGGCGCACACGGCCGAAACTGCCGTTTGCCGTTCTCTCCAGCGGGCGGCATACGTGCGGGCGGAGGGGTCGCCGTTCTCGCGGGTTTGCCTCCGCAAGGCAGCGATCGCGTTGCGAACCGCCCGCCGCTTGGCGCGAGGCAGGCGACGCGCACTACGGGTACCAGCCGGGGTTGGTTCCATGAGAGCTCCTCTGTGCTACGGGGTTAGGATGTGGAACAATCCTATTTAACATCAATCGTAATGATCTGTCAAACCCGCAAAGACACGGGCCGATAATGGGCTTGTCATAAGAGTGTTGCTATGATACAGTACGTTCATGCTTGCCTTTATTCTTCTTGGAATTGGATCGTTTATTTCATGGGCAGCATGGGTTTTTGTGTTGTTTCGATTTGATCCGCTTGTCGACGGGGGATTGACGCATCTCATGTTCTATCTCAGCATCGGCCTTGCGCTTCTTGGGACGCTTACGATTGTCGGGCTTATGTTGCACCGAGCAAGAACAGGAATGATTGCATCGCGGGAAGATGTGAGACGTATTGGGCGTCAAGTCATGCTCGCCACACTTTTTATTATCGTACTCCTGTACCTTGCCGCGCATCATTGGCTTACCTGGTGGAATATTATTCCTCTTGCGCTCGCAACCCTTGCCCTTGAATTATTTTTTAATTCGCTTCACCCGAAACGCTCCCGTGAGTATTCCAAGCGTACGACGTTTGGGCAGTAGTAGGTCGTATGCCCGCGCTAAGTTTTCCCGCATACAATGGACGATGCCTTATGCCCGGAGTGATTAAAAAAATGCATATAATTCATACCCGTGCGGCGGCTTTGACAGGGGCGGGAAAATTTAGGCGGGTATGCCCGCGCTAAGTTTTCCCGCATACAATAGCCAATTCTCAATATGAAGCATAGATTCACCCTGTCTACTACCATGAACATAATTAATACCTCACTTACTGCCTTCGGCAGAAGCGGGAAAATTTAGGCGGGTATGCTCCAATCAAAACTCTTTAGTAAAACATCACGCGAGGTTCCGGCTGATGAGGTAAGTGTGAACGCAAAACTGCTTTTTCGCGGCGGTTTTATTGATAAACTGAATGCCGGAGTATATACGTATCTTCCGCTTGGTCTTCGCGTTATTAAAAAAATCGAACAAATTATTCGAGAAGAGATCAACGCGATTGGCGGACAGGAACTTTTGCTTCCCGCGATGCATCCCAAGCAACTTTGGGAGCAAACCGGGCGATGGACATCCATGACGGATTTATACAAGATTCAGGATTCAAGCAGTCGCGAATTTGCACTTGCCGGAACGCACGAAGAAGTAGTCACTCCGCTTGCGAAGCGTTTTGTTCATTCGTATCGCGATTTGCCGAGCGCATTGTATCAATTTCAGACAAAATTCAGAATGGAACTTCGCGCAAAATCAGGACTTTTGCGCGGGCGTGAATTTTTAATGAAAGATTTATACTCGTTCCACGCAGACGAAAAAGACCTTGATGCGTTTTATGATCGCGCGGCAGACGCGTACAAAAAAATATTCGCACGCGTTGGAATAGGCGAACAAACCATATTTGTGTTTGCCTCCGGGGGAAGTTTTTCAAAATATTCCCATGAATTTCAAGCGCTTACCCCCGCAGGCGAAGACATTATTTATCTTTGTCAGAAGTGCCATATTGGAGTAAATCGCGAGATCATTGCTGATCAACCAACTTGTCCGCAATGTAAAGGCGCGCTTGATACCACAAATGGGGAACGCGCGATTGAAGTTGGAAATATTTTTAAACTGAAGACGCGTTTTTCAGATGCGTTTCGATTAACGTATAAAGATGCGACCGGAAAAGACAAGCCGGTGCTTATGGGATGCTATGGAATCGGACTCGGTCGGCTTATGGGGAGTGTTGTTGAAGTGCATCATGACGATGCGGGAATTATTTGGCCTGAAGGTATTTCTCCGTTTGCGGTACATATAATCGCGCTCAAGGATAGTCCGGCAGTACGCAGTTGTGCGGAGAAAACCTATACGGCTTTACAAAAAGGAGGCATTGAGGTACTGTACGATGATCGCACTGAGGCCAGTCCGGGAGAAAAACTTACCGACTCCGATTTGATTGGAATTCCTGTGCGGCTTCTAGTCAGTGAAAAGACGCTTGCTTCTGACAGCGTTGAAGTAAAACGTCGTCGTGAAAAAGAAGCAAAACTTATAAAAATCAAGGACGTGCAGAAATTCTTCATGGGTTAATATGTTCAATAAACTATTTGGCCGTTTTTCAAAGGATGTAGGGATTGATCTTGGTACGGCAAATACCTTGGTCTACGTGCGCGGCCAAGGCATTATCATCAACGAGCCAACGATTGTCGCCATCAACAATAGGACTGACCAACTACTTGCAGTCGGTCATCCGGCCCGCGATATGCTTGGCAAAACGCCGCCGCATATTCAAACCGTGCGTCCCCTTATTAAGGGGATTATTTCTGATTATGAGGTAACTGAGAAAATGCTCAAATATTTTATTGATAAAGTACATGAAGGCGGGATGTCTTTATATCCACGTCCGCGTGTGGTAATCGGTGTGCCGCTTGACCTTACCGAAGTCGAACGAAAGGCGGTTGAAGATGCGGTTACTTCAGCCGGCGCACGCTCGGTAACCCTTGTTGAGGAACCGATGGCGGCCGCGATTGGCGCGCGTCTTCCGGTCAAAGAAGCACTGGGAACTATGGTGGTTGATATTGGTGGCGGAACCTCCGAGATTGCGGTTATTTCGCTTGGCGGAATAGCGAATTGGCGTTCTATTCCTGTTGCGGGAGATGAGATGATACGCAATATAATTCAATACGCGCGCGACGTATTCAATCTTCTCTTGGGTGAACGGATGGCTGAGGAAATAAAAATCAAGCTGGGATCCGCAGTTGAATTATCCGAGCCGATTGAAGGCCATATGCGCGGCCGCGATCTTTTGACTGGACTTCCAAAAGAAGTATTGATCACCGACAGCCAAGTGCGTGACGCGATTTCACGTTCGATCCGTCAGATTATTGAAAATATTAAGGCCACACTTGAAACAACGCCGCCCGAACTTGTTGCGGATATTTATGAGCGCGGTATTGTAATGACCGGAGGCGGATCACTTCTTAAGGGCCTTGATCGTTTAATCGCGAAAGTGACCGAGATACCGGTGCGTGTTGCTGACGATCCGCTCACCTGTGTAGTGCGTGGTACGGGTATTATCCTTGAGGATGAATCACTCTTCTCTGAGGTTCGTCTTCCTTCCGCAACATCAACAAGCGTATTACGATAAGGGGACTGTTGCTGAATTTCATTTTTGCCACATGTCCACAGACTTTCATGAGTAGCGCAAGGAGATTTTTCAATGGTATCGGCGTCATAGTTGCGGCGCTTCTTATGTACGCCGTGATTTCTTATTTGCACATACCTGCGATGCTGTTTGGTGGTTTAGGGCGAATTGCAAGTCCGGTGTTTAGCGCTCTTACTAGTGTAATTACACCGGTAAAAGAAGTGCTTAGCGGTCCTCTTACAATACGTACTACACAAAAACATGTAGGAGAACTTACCGAGCAAGTACGATTGCTTACGGAGGCCCAAGCGGAACAAAGCGAGCTTAAGCGTGAAAATCGAGAATTGCGTCGTGAGCTTTCTTTTTTTGAAGAGCTGCGATACCCACGTATTGTCAGCCGAATTATTGTTCATACGCGCGAGGGGGGGGTGGATTTTTTTGCAATTAACCGTGGGGGAGCTGATGGAATTATCGGGGGAGAGCCGGTAACCGTAGGCGGTACAATCATTGGAAAAGTAATAAGAGTGCAATCACATGTAAGTATTGTTGCCCCGCTTTGGCTTACGTCATTTAAGACGGCTGCAACGTTTGCGGGGAGCGAGACAACGAGCGGTATTGTACAGGGAGAGCTTAACGCCGGACTTAGTATGACGCTAATTCCAAAAGACGTGAGCGTAAAAGAGGGCGCGGTGGTAATTACTTCCGGTCTTGAGGAAAAAATTCCTCGCGGATTGATCATCGGAACAGTCGACCGTATTCAATCACAAGAAAACGATCTTTTCCAAACCGCATTTCTGCGCGCCCCAATCACCCTTCAAGAGGCAACTATCGTATCGGTTATCTCGTATGCCCCGTAGTGAAACTTCGACAGCGATACAATCACTACCACGCATAACACGCATCACTCGCATGGAAACGGTCATAGAGAATAACCACGAACTCATAATTGTATAAGTCGAAGTTCTACTCCCGCAAACGAGGCGTAAAATAGACAACCGCAGTTGGATATTTTCGTCGAGTGCCGCGGGAGCAAGATATTCTTACTACAGGGTATGTTGGGAATTAAATTTATTGCACAGCTGGCGATTGCAGCCGGCGCAATTGCACTTGGCCTCGTGGTATTTGCGGGCACCTGGTTCAATATTGTAGTAGTCCTTTCGCTTTTTCTGTTGATTATGAAAGGGGTTCGCACTGCCGCGTATTTTGGAATTATCGGCTGTATACTCTATGAAATTGTTTCCCCATTTCCTTCCTATACTGTCGTCATCGCATGGGCAGTAACGCTTATACTCATGCACTACTTTCTTATTCATTATGTAACGCATCGATCGCTATTGGGCGTCATCGCAACGGCACTGCTGGGTACTGCAGGGTTTGAAGGAATGCTACTTATAACTTCTCGTATAGGAATCTATATTGAGCAGGGATTTAGTCCTGCAATCACTACGCTGTATGCATATGCTGTGTTGGAACGAGTTATCGCGAGTACTGTTTTAATTACTCTAATTGTCTTTCTTGTACAACAATTCTCTCCGCGTGCGCGAGGAACAATACTCATTCGCGGACCCGCCTAAGTTTTCCCGCATACAATGGCCAATTTCATATGCAACATAGATTCATTCCACTCGCTGCACTAAGCGTAATTAATAGCTCGCTCTCTGCCTTTTGTAGAGGCGGGAAAATTTAGGCGGGTATGCCCGCGCTAAGTTTTCCCGCATCAATGAACGACTTCCATATGCCAAGGGCATTGAATATCTGTAAGATTCGCATAACTCATAGCTCGTTTGCTGCCTTAGGCAGAAGCGGAAAAATTTAGGCGGGTATGCATGACCCATTTGTAGTTCGTGAGGATACTATTTCCGACCGTTCCCTTTCCTCCACGCAATCACGACGGTGGGTTGAGGGAATCGCACCGGTGAGTTTAGGGGGGCTTGATTATTTAAAATCAGCCATGCGTCAGTGGCGTGCGCGAATCGCCTTGATTGTTTTTTTGGTATTGCTCACCTTATTTATAGGTAGGACTGCTCAGCTCCAAATTATTGAAGGCAACACATATCGTACGGCGGCAGAAACGAATCGGTTGCGCGTACTTCGAATCAAAGCGCCGCGTGGAATTATCACCGATATACGTGGAACCGCGCTTACTCGAAATATTCCTCGGTTTGCACTTGTGGTAAATCCGCTTGACATTCCCTCGCAACCAGAGGCACGTATACAAGCGCTCAAAGAGATTTCCGAATTAAGCCATGTGTCGCTTACCGACATCGCTACGGCTACTACAATTCTGCGACTTCCGGTTGCGCCGCTTGTAATTGCTACAAATTTAACCTTGCCGGATGTCTATCCATTGCTTATCGCTGCACAGCGTTTGCCCGGTATTTCTCTTGAGACTATTTCGGTACGAGAATATACTGCTGGCCCGGCATTTTCACATGTGCTTGGGTATCTTGGGAAAATTGACGATACGGAGAAGGCGTATTATTTGGCTCAAGGATACGAACTTAATGATGTGGTTGGCAAAACCGGAATTGAAGCCGCGTTTGAGCAAACATTGCGCGGGCAAGATGGAAAAAAGCACATTGAAGTTGACGCAACCGGTAAATCGCAGGCAACGATTGCCCTTGAAGATCCAACCTCCGGGAGCAATGTGACATTAGCAATTGATCGCGAACTACAAGCGTATGCATACGAAGTAATGGAGCGTGCGCTTCGCGGTCTACATACGAAACGCGCATCACTCATTGCGCTTGACCCTGCAACTGGAGAAATACGAGCGTATGTGTCAATGCCATCTTTTAATAACAATCTTTTTACGTTACGCGCCTATAGCGCACTTGGAAAACCGGCAGGAGGCGAAGAACTTGCCGCGCTTTTTTCCGATCCGAATCAACCACTTTTCAACCGGCCTTTGGCAGGCACCTATCCTTCCGGTTCAACAATCAAGCCGGCAATTGCCGCGATTGGATTGCAAAACGGAATCATTACAAAAGCAACTGCCCTGCCTTCGGTCGGTGGCTTACATGTGGGGGAGTGGTTTTTTCCGGATTGGAAAGCGGGTGGGCATGGATATACGAACGTAATTAAAGCAATTGCAGAATCTGTAAATACTTTCTTCTACATTATCGGTGGCGGGTACGGTAATTTGCCGGGTCTTGGAATTGAACGACTTACGGCCGGACTAACGAAGTTTGGGTTTGGGAACGCAACCGGAATTGAGCTTACGGGTGAATCCTCGGGATTGGTACCTACGCCGGAGTGGAAAAAAGAAAAGCGAGATGAAATTTGGTATATTGGTGATACCTACCACCTCGCAATCGGGCAGGGGGATATTCTTGTAACACCACTCCAAATTGCCCGCATGACCTCGTATTTTGCATCGAGCGGAAAATGGGTGCGACCGCATTTGGTTATGCAACAAGAAACAGGAAACAGAAAACAGTCGGACGGACCGCAGATTAATTCGGAACATATTGGAACCGTGCGCGAGGGTATGCGTGCCACAGTACTTTCAGGATCTGCGCGCGCATTGCAAGCGCTTCCGGTAAGTAGTGCGGGAAAAACCGGAACAGCGCAGTGGTCATCAACAAAATCGAACCACGCGTGGTTTACCGGTTGGGCACCGTATGAAAACCCCGAGCTTGTCATTACGGTACTTGTGGAGGAAGGCGGAGAAGGATCAGCCGTGGCCACACCAATCGCAAAAGAAGTCTTGTCATGGTGGTTCTCTCATAAAAACTAAACACTAAGCTCTAAATTTCGTTGCCTTATCCACATTTGACACGAAATTGCGTACTTGGTACCGTACCCAGTACGCATTATCTACTGTGAAATGCTATGCCCGCGCTAAGTTTTCCCGCATCAGTGTGCGGGTGACTATGTGACAGGTATTCTCTATGTATAAGGCGAGTATAATTTTTAGATCGTTTTCTGCCTCCGGCAGAAGCGGGAAAATTTAGGCGGGTATGTCATCAGAACCAATCCAAGTTACTCAGGAAGGACTTGAGAAGCTCAAAACAGAGCTTCATTATTTAAAATCAACAAAGCGCAGGGAGATTGCAGAACGACTCGAAGCGGCAAAAGCGCTTGGAGATCTTTCTGAGAATGCCGATTATCAACAGGCAAAAGAGGATAGCGCATGGACCGAAGGGCGCGTGAATCAACTTGAAGATCTTGTAAGTCGCGCGGTGATTGCCGATGCACCGAAAGCGGGGATCGTTTCTATCGGTACTACGGTAACGGTGCGCGCTGATGAAAAAACAAGAATGTTCGTAATTGTTGGTGCTACCGAAGCCGATCCGGGTCATGCTAAAATTTCCTCAGAGTCGCCAATTGGGGCGGCGCTATTAGGCACACGAGTAGGAGATGAGGTGCTTGTAAATACTCCCTCAGGAGCGGTGAGGTATAAAGTGGAGAAAGTGGAGTAGGGTCGCTCAAGGCGCCTTTCGTCAATGTGGCCGGCAATACAAGGGTCCTCTTCCGCCCCATCACAATGGGCGTCACACCTCATGAGGGAACCCATTGCGATGGAAGGCTGCAGACGCTCCCAAAATTGCCTTGCCACATCGCCGTCAGGCGCCTCTCGCTTAAAAGAAAAAGTACGGAAAGCGCCCTTGCGGGGCTTTTTTGTTTGTACTATACTATTACACTATGGAACTTCCAAAAGAATATGGGGCGCGGTTTGAACGACTCAATGCACTGCGAGCACAGGGCGTTGATCCGTATCCGCCGAATGTAGAGCGCGATCATACTATTGCAGATTTGGTTTTGAAATTTCATCGCCTTCATACTACGCAGTCCAAGGTACATATTGTAGGGCGTCTACGCAGTCTTCGGCCGCATGGCGGTTCGGCCTTTGCGCATGTTGATGATGGAACGGGCGAAATTCAGATCTATATGCAGGAGGATACAATGGGCGCCTCTGCGTATAAAAATATATTGGACACGCTTGATGTAGGAGATTTTGTCGCAGTTGGCGGAGTACCATACGTAACCAAGCGCGGCGAAAAAAGCGTACTTGTCGAGCACACATATATCATATGCAAAACGCTTTTGCCGCTTCCGGAAAAATGGCATGGGCTTACGGACGTGGAAATACGATACCGCAAGCGTTACCTTGATCTTCTTGCAAATCCCGAAGTTCCGCAAATTTTTATCGCGCGCGCAAAGATTATTTCCGCAATCAGAGATTTTTTCAATGAGCGCGGATATATTGAAGTGGAAGGTCCTATGCTGCACCACATTCCCGGCGGTGCGGCAGCCCGGCCATTTGTTACGCATCATAACGCGCTCGGAATTGATTTGTATGTACGCATTGCGCTTGAACTCCATCTAAAGCGATTGCTCGTCGGCGGACTTCCCAAAGTATATGAAATAGGGCGATGTTTTCGCAATGAGGGAATTGATGTACAGCACAATCCGGAATTTACCATGCTCGAGGCATACGAGGCATATGCAAACTACGAGGATTACATGCGCTTACATGAGGAACTTTTGCCGTTTATTGTTGATCGTCTTGGTATGGCGCGAAAATTTGCGTATGGAACTCATGAAATTGATGTTAATCCGCCCTATCCTCGCCTTGGATTCCGCGACGCACTCATTAAGTATGGGAAATTTGATATTGAAAAATACAAAGAAACCGATGCACTTGCAAAAGCAGCGCGAAAAGCCGGTGCAGAGTTTGAAGATCATGCAAGCCGGGGGAAAATTTACGACGAGTTGTACAAAACATTTGTGCGCCCAAAACTTGTACAACCTACATTTATCGTAGATCATCCTGTTGAATTGTCCCCATTGTCCAAACGCAAGCCAGGCGACCCGCGCTATGTTGAGCGCTTTCAACTTGTACTCGGCGGTGGCCTTGAATTGGTGAATGCATTTTCAGAACTGAATGATCCGCTTGATCAGAAAGCGCGGTTTGAGGAACAAGAAAAAGCGCATCTCGCGGGTGAGGAGGATACTCATCGCATGGACGAGGACTTTCTTGAAGCGCTTATGCACGGTATGCCGCCCGCAGCCGGACTTGGAATTGGCATTGATCGCTTAACCGCGGTACTTACTAACCAGCACAGTATTAAAGAGGTGATTTTATTTCCGACTTTGCGACCGGAACATGCGACAGCCGGCGCGCCTGCAAAATCAAAAGAAACTCTTGTTGCGCACGCAGTTATTTTGGATACGCCTGATGTTCCGGCTTGGAGCAAACTCAATGCCGCCGCACATTTGAGCGCTGCGCTTGCGGCAAGGCAGGGGATGAAACTTATTCATATGGAAAGCTCAACTACCAAAGACGGCGAAAAAATTCCAATGAATATTCAACATGCCATAATGATGAAGCAAACCAAAAACCGTGCTGACTTGCTTACGTTAAAACATGAAGCAGAGAGAAAAGAACTTGTGGTTACTTGTTTTACCGAGGAGATGCGCGATTCGAGTGATGACAAAAAAGTAAAGGCAAAACAAGAAGCAAAAAATGCAGACGAGATAGGATTTCTTGGTGTGCTGGTGTTTGGCCCCAAAAAAACTGTTGAGGCGCTTACCGCAAAATTTCCACTCGCCAGCTAGTATGAAACGCGTTGTCGTCTTCGGTGTATTTGATCTATTGCATCCGGGGCATCTATACTTCCTTCAACAGGCAAAAAAATGCGGGGATTATCTGACGGTTGTGGTAACGCGGGATGCGCGCGTGCAGGCAGAAAAAAAACGAAAGCCGGTTTTTAACGAACGCGAGCGTCTGCAGATGATATCAGCTTTGCAAGTGGTGGATCACGCGGTGTTGGGAGACAAAGTAGGGGAGTGGACGATTTTGAAAAAGTTAAAGCCCGATGTGGTATGTGTGGGACACGATCAGAATGCACAGTGGATTGGGCAATGTGGATTTAAAAAACCACCAAATGTGCTACAATTAAAAGGATTCTACAGGAAGAAATACCGATCATCCTATGCTCGACATTAAATTCATCCGCGAAAACGCCGCACAGATTAAAAAAATCGCAAAGGAAAAGCGAGTGGAAGTTGATATTGATAAACTTTTGAAGTTAGACGAACGGCGGCGGGAACACATGCATAAGCTCGAAGTGCTACGCGCCGCGCATAATGCGCAGTCAAACCGAAAAGGAAAACCGACCAAAGAGGAGATTACAGACATGCGAAAAGTCGCGGAGGAGATAAAAATCGTTGAGGAAGGCCAGAAAGCATTTGAGGATGAATATGGAGCGCTCATGCACAAAGTCCCAAACCTCGTGCATGAAACTGTTCCACATGGAAAAGGCGAAGGAGAAAACAAGGTAGTACGAAAAGTTGGTACCCTGAAAAAATTTGATTTCAAGCCGAAAGAGCATTTTGAGCTGGGTGCTGAACTCGGCCTTATTGATAGCGAACGCGCTTCAAAAGTGAGCGGCGCACGGTTTGTATATTTGAAAGGTAAACTCGCGCTTTTGCAGTTTGCGCTTATCAATTTTGCATTTTCGGTTGCGACAAGCGAAAAAATACTTGCCGAGATTGCAAAAAAAGCAAAGCTGAAAGTTTCTGCAAAACCGTTTGTGCCGGTAATCCCGCCAGTACTTATGCATGCGAACGTAATGCATAAAATGGCGCGCCTTGAACCGCGCGAGGAGCGCTATCATATTCAAAGCGATAATCTCTATTTAGTCGGAAGCGCGGAGCACACGCTTGGTCCGCTGCACATGAACGAAACATTAGAGGAAGCCATATTGCCCATTCGCTACATTGGCTACTCAACCGCATTTCGTCGCGAGGCCGGTTCGTATGGCAAGGACACCAAGGGAATGATTCGGGTACATCAATTTGATAAAGTTGAATTTGAGTCGTTTACTACGCCGGAGCAGGGGATTGCGGAGCAGGATTTTCTAATCGCCATTCAGGAATACTTAATGCAGCAGCTTGGCATACCGTATCAAGTCGTCTTCAAATGCACGGGCGACATGGGCGCGCCGGATTTTCGCGAGTATGATATTGAGGCATGGATGCCGGGGCAAGGGAAATATCGCGAAACCCATACCTCCGACTACATGACTGACTACCAAGCACGACGACTGAACACCCGATACAAGCCAGCGGATTCGCATAAATTCGCGAACGATTCCATTCGCATAAATTCGCATTTTGTCCACATGAACGACGCAACCGCGCTTGCCATGAGCCGCATTCCTGTCGCCATTATGGAAAACTATCAGCAGCAAGACGGCTCGATTAAAGTGCCTGAAGTTTTAGTACCATTTTGTGGATTTGAGATAATTTCGTAACCTATAATTTTTTCTCACTTAACTATGAAGAGCATCCCCCCCCCCTCATCAATTCATTTTATTCTCACAGGAGGCACGATAGACTCTTTTTTCGATGGAACGCGTGATACCGCGGTCCCGCGCACGCATTCCATTCTTCCGCGGTTTCTTAAGAGTCTGTGCCTTTATGTGCCGCTGCACTTTACCGAAGTGTGTATGAAAGATAGTCGCGATATTACTCAGCAGGACGTTAAAAAAGTAAAAGTTGCCATCGAGAAAAGTCCGGCAAAGAAAATTATAGTGACCCACGGTACGTATACTATGGGTGATACCGGCCGCTATTTAAAAGCAAATCTTGGACGCAAAGATCAGACTGTCCTGCTTACCGGTTCAATGATTCCGATTGAAGGATTTTCGCCTTCTGATGGTCCATTTAATTTAGGGTATGCCGTTGCGGAAGTGCAGAGATTACCCGTGGGAGTCTATGTAGCGATGAACGGGAAAATCTTTGATCCTGCTGAGATTGCAAAAGAAATAGCAAAGGGAAGATTCTTTTCAGTATTTGGCGAGAAAGGGAAATAGAACATACACACATGCCTAAAACCTGGGTTGAAATTTCAAAGAAAAACTTGCTCCATAATATGGGGCAGTTTTTGAAATTGCTCAAACCTGAGACGCAATTTATGGCGGTCGTGAAATCCAACGCCTACGGCCACGGACTACACGAAGTCACTAAAATTCTTTCCGAATTCACTTTCAGCGCAAAGTGCCATAGTTCCCAGTATGGCACTTTGCGCCCATTTTGGTTTGGAGTGGATAATTTAGATGAAGCGGCTGTGGTGCGTGAGATCGCGTCGAAACATCCTGTGCTCGTGTTGGGATATACCCGGAACGAACGGCTAAAAGAAGCGGTAAAACTTGGCGCGCGAATTACGGTGTACAATTGGGAAACGATGAAGGCGTTGAAGCAAATTTTTGGAGTAGCGCACGAAAGTGCGCGCCAACGCGAGCTCTCGCTCGCTACTCCATTGCGCCTACATGTCAAAGTTGAAACTGGAACAACGCGGCAAGGAATAGTGGAGAATGAGGCCATCGAATTTGTGAAAGCGCTCAAAAAAATCAGGGGGGTTGAAGTTGAGGGGATTTCGACCCATTTTGCTGATTCTGAGAATACACGCTCTGTATATGCCCTAAGCCAGTTGGCACGCTATAATAGCGTTATAAAGCGTCTGGAAAGGGCTAAAATAAGCATTCCCATTCACCACACGACCTGTACGGCAGCTACGCTGCGAATACCACAGGCCCATGGCAATTTGGTCCGCGTGGGAATTGGGTTGTATGGATTGTGGCCAAGTGAAAAAATAAGGATTAAGAATGAGGGATTAGGAATGTTGAAACCCGTCCTGACTTGGAAAACAATTGTTGCGCAGGTGAAGGAAGTAAAAAAAGGCACACCCGTCGGTTATGATTTAACCGAACGCGTCACGCGCAATTCAAGAGTTGCAGTATTGCCTGTTGGTTACTGGGACGGCTACGATCGAGGGCTTTCAAAAATCGGGTATGTGCTGATTGGCGGTAAAAGGTGTAAACTAGTAGGGCGCGTATGCATGAACATCTGTATGGTGGATGTAACCGCTGTGCCACATGTACGGCCCGAGGACGAAGTGCTACTTTTAGGAAAACAGGGCAGGGAAGAAGTAAGCGCCGAAGAAATTGCAGAAAAACTTGGCACCATTAATTACGAAATCGTAACGCGAATAAATCCGATTTTACCCCGCATTATAAAATGAGACAAAAGTGACATAGTTCCCAGTATGGCACTTTTGCACCAAATCGCGTATGACCGCTAAAAAGTTATTTTCTGAAATAGTCGGATGGTATGGCATGCTTGCGATTATGATCGCATATGCATGCGTGAGCTTTAAGGTGCTTTCACCCGACCAGTTGCTTTATCAAATACTGAATGGAACCGGGGGGGTAGGGATTGTCATAAACTCGGTTTCACGGCGCGCTTATCCACCGGCTGCGCTTAATTTTATTTGGACGATCATTGCCGGAATTGCACTTATTAGAATCTTGACACTATGAGAAAGCAAAAAATCGCGGTTATATTTGGCGGACGCTCTGCCGAGCGAGAAGTTTCCTTGCGAACAGGGGAGCAGATTATCAAAAATCTGGAAAGAAAAAAATACCGCGTGCTTCCGATTGAAATTTCAAAACAGGGGAATGCATGGGTATCAAAACTTTTGAACGCAAAACCCGACGTTGCGGTGCTCGCGCTTCACGGTCAATTTGGCGAGGATGGTACGATTCAAGGAATGTTGGAGATGCTTGACATACCATATACATGTTCGGGCGTATTTACCTCCGCACTTGCTATGGATAAGTATCGCATGAAGGAATTTTTAAAAAGCAGCGGGATACACATGCCAAAGGGGATGCTTCTCCGTGATCACAATATTGCACAAATTAGGCGAACAATTGGATATCCCTGCATAGTAAAGCCAAATCGTCTAGGATCTTCCGTGGGCGTTACCGTTAATATTCGAAGTGATGCTGATCTGCGCCGTGCGATAAAAATCGCGCGTCGATATGACCACGAAATTCTTGTCGAGGAATACATACATGGTCGCGAAATTACTGCGGGCGTTCTAGGGAATACGCATGCAAGGGCATTGCCGCTTATTGAAATAGTGCCGCGTATTGGCAATTTTTATAACTACGAGAGCAAGTATGCTCCGGGTGGTTCGGATCATGTTATTCCTGCTCCGATTTCAAAGACAATGAAACGCACAATCCAAAATCTTGCAGTGCATATTCATGAGCTCGTAGGCGGCCGCGGGGTAACCCGAAGCGATTTTATTGTGCGTGGCACAACGCCGTATTTCCTTGAACTAAATACTATCCCAGGCATGACAAAAACCTCGCTTGTCCCGGATGCTGCATCCCATGCAGGGATTCCGTTTGCTAAGCTGTTAGATCGTTTAATCGAGCTTGCACATACAAAATAAAATTATGCGTGGAGGACGACGCGGCATTCATTTTTCGAAAAGCGAAATGAAAAATCTAGGAAATCCCTTTCGGTTTAACGTGCTTCGCAGAGGACGCCGCATTTTAATTCTGCCAGTGTTCACGGTTTGCATTCTAGGCGTTACCGTATTATTCTATTGGCTTTTTTTTACGCCCGCATTCGCAATTACTTCCGTGCATTTCCAAAGCGGAATTTCGCTGCCCACCGAGACTATTTCACAAATGGTGCAGGAGCAATTAAATAGCACGCGTTTGCGTATTTTTCCGCAGGCCAATCTGTTTGGATTTGATGTGAGTGTGTTTAGTAAGGCATTAAAGAACCAATTTGCCCTAGAGCATGTTTCGGTTGCGCGGAAGCGCCCGCACACCCTCCTGATCACTATTGCGGAAAAACCGCGCGAGGCAATTTGGAGTACACGCGGAAAATTCTACGCACTTGATGCAAGCGGCGTGCTGCAAGGTCAAATTGGGGCGCCGCGTGATACCAAAATACCCGTTATCTATGACCAGAGTGGGGGAGCCGTAGAGGAACATGCGCTTGTGCTTGATCCCTCAATGCTACAGTTCATTGCTAAGGTGTTACATGATCCCGTAATCGAATCACTTGGGCCCCAATTAGTGCTTGTGCCAACCGCACAAAGCACCGACATTATGGTCAAGGTGAAAGAGGGTTGGAAATTACATCTGACCAAAGCGGCATCACTTGAATCTCAACTTGCCAATCTTAACCTTACGCTTAACAACTCAGTTGCTCCGGAGAAACGAAATAAGCTCGAGTATATTGACGTGCGCTTTAGTGAACGCGTCTATGTTAAGTATCGTTAGCATGCCCGCCTTAAACAGGGGGTTGTGGATGTTAACGATATTGACAAGATACTCAAGGTCGTATATTATCGGTTAAGCGAAGACATAGACTATGCAAAACTCAAATACACCACTTATCAAACATATCCCGCGCTTTCTTGAATACTGCGAAGTTGAAAAAGGATTAAGCCCTGTTTCAACGCGCAACTATGATAACTTCCTTAGGGTGTTTACCGGATGGCTTCGGGATAAGAAACAGGAAAAGATCAAGCCCCACGAATTGACCCCTGAGCATATCTGGGACTACCGTCTATATCTCTCGCGTAAAAAAGATGCCAAGGACCGCTATATCAAAAAGACGACTCAGAACTACTACCTTATCGCCCTGCGCAACATATTAAACTACTTTACTGATAAAGACATCCAAGCGCTTCCTGCGGAAAAAATCAAACTGGCAAAACTTACCGATAAAGATCGCACGATCAAGTTCTTGGCATTTGCGCAAATTGAAAAACTTATGTCCATGCCGGATATTACATCTGCGCAAGGGCTTCGAGACAGGGCCATACTCGAGGTATTTTTTTCAACCGGAATGCGTATTGCAGAACTAACGTCGCTTAATATTGAACAGTTTGATATTAAAAATCTCGTGTCCGGTAAACTCAAGGAGCAGGAACTTAGCATCACCGGAAAAGGAGGACGAACTCGGACTATATATTTTTCAGAGCGTGCACTTACGTGGCTTGGAAAATATATAAAGACACGAAAAGATATGTTCCCTCCCCTCTTTATCAATTATCGCCCTAGCGAAGAAGACAAGGAGCATCGTCTCACATCGCGCTCAATTGAACGATTGGTGAAACGCTACGCAGGCATGGCTGGATTACCGGTACATGCGACCCCCCATACGCTTCGCCATAGTTTTGCAACTGATCTTTTGAATCAAGGCGCTGACATGCGCGCAGTGCAGGAGCTTCTTGGACATAAAAATATCGTAACGACCCAAGTCTACACGCATCTGACTAATCCAAAACTAAAAGAGATCCATAAAAAATTTCATAGTGGTGGATCAAGGTAAATATCCAACCGGATTTACCGGCGTGCTATTGAGGCGTACTTCAAAATGAAGATGCGGGCCGGTTGACCATCGTCCGGCCCCGGAAGTGCGCGGAGTGCCGCCTGAATACCCT
>Ga0080064_1000549_pt1 | contig 95999 bp, 87 predicted proteins | sample Subgrocontami54m_FD_69260 | JGI IMG/M metagenome (GOLD analysis project Ga0080064, IMG submission 69260) | Subsurface groundwater microbial communities from S. Glens Falls, New York, USA - GMW46 contaminated, 5.4 m (SPADES assembly) (version 2) ...
CGCCCAAACGCCGACGTCCCTTCGGGTTGCGACCAGGACGGGCGTCTGCGGCGTTGCGCCGCTTGGCAAGGGAATGGCCCTTGCCGGCGCGCCGCGCCTTGCATCCATCCCGTCCTGGTCGCAACGCATCACGTGTTTCATTGTGTTAGGGGCTCTTAGACGGCGCCGAGGTGGAGCGCGGTCATCGGTTCGGACCGGGAACTCTCATTCCCGGATCAGCATTACCGGGCAGCGGGCCAGGTGAACGGTCTTGGTGGCGATCGAGCCGAGCAGCATCCCCGACACCGCGCCCATGCCGTGCGTGCCCATGACGATCAGCTCGCATTTCAGTTTTTTTGCCTCACTCGTCAGGCTCTCGGCGACCGGTCCCACCATGATATGCAGGGTGCAGTCGAGCTTGGCGCGATCGAACAGCCTTTTCGCGCCGCGCAGGGCGTCCTCGCCTTCTTCGCGATAGTAGCGCTGCAGCGCCTCGTGCCCGATGGGCTTGATCAGCCCCCCCATGGTCGGCACCGGCAGATGTACATACGCCAGATGCAACTCGGGCGGCGCCTGGTACCCGGAAACGTGCTGGACCACCGCCTTTGCCACCTTGGCCGAATGCGACGATCCGTCGATTGCGACTAGAATTCTGCTCACGTTGTTCTCCTTGTTGATGTCGGCTGTTCGGATCCTGCGGATTGGCTTAAATGATGCACAGCAGCCCTTGCCGGATATGTTCGCCCAGATCCGCCGCCCTGGCCAGTCCCGCAATACCGAAACCGGCGACCAGAGCGCCGGCTGCCAGCCTGACGCGGCGATCGGCAGTGAAGTCGCGCAGGCGTTTGAACAGCATGCCTGCCAGCAACAGGTTGGGCAGGGTGCCGAGACCGAACGCCAGCATTATCGCGGCGCCCTCGCCGGCCCCGCCGCTCAGCAATGCCGTCGCGAGCAGGCTGTACACCAGGCCGCACGGCAACCAGCCCCACAGCGTACCCAGAACGAAAGCCTTTCCCGCGGTGTCGGCAGGCAGGACTTTGGCGCTGTAGGGTTGAACGCGGCGCCACAAGCGCGCGCCCAGCGCTTCGAGCCGGGTCAGCGGATTGCGCAGGCCGGCAAGATACAGACCCAGGCTGACCAGGACCAGATTGGCGAGCACATAGAGCAGCAATTGCACCGGGAGGATCTGGTTGAACATGAGTCCCGCCCCGCCGATCATGCCCATGATGGCCCCGGCGGCGGCATAGCTCGCGATCCGCCCCGCGCTGTAGGATAGATGCAGGTCCCATGAACGGCGCCGGCGCGGCGATTGTACCGTCAGCGCGCCGACGATGCCGCCGCACATGCCGACACAGTGAACTCCACCCAGAAGTCCGATCAGGAAGGCGGCCGCAAGCTGCGCCTCCACGATTTAGATTACCTTGGAATAACTCGCGCGCCGGCTTGCCTGACGCAGGTATTTGTCGAACACCATGCACAGGATCCGCACCAGCAGCCGCCCCCTCGGCGTGACCACGATCCAGTCCCCGTCGATTTCCACCAGCCCGTCCTTGGCGTAATCGCGCAACTCCGCCAGTTCGGCAGCGAAATAACTGTTGAAATCGATCAGGTGCGCAATCCCGATCGCTTCCATCGACAATTCGAAATGGCAGGACAGGGCCTGGATCACCGCGCGCCGCACCAGGTCATCGGCGGTGACTTCGATGCCGCGCATCACCGGCAGCAGCCCGCTGTCGAGCCGGTCGTAATACTCTTCCAGGGTGCGCACGTTCTGGCTGTAGGTCGGGCCGATTTTTCCGATCGCCGATACGCCCAGTCCGATCAGGTCGCAATCGCCATAGGTGGAGTAGCCCTGGAAATTGCGGTACAGCCGCCCCTGGCGCTGCGCCACCGCCAGGTCGTCGTCGGGCTTGGAGAAATGGTCCATGCCGATGTAGACGTAGCCCGCCGCGAGCAGCGTCTCGATCGCATTGATCATGAGCTGCAGCTTTACCTCCGGCTGCGGCATGTCGGCATCGAGAATGCGCCGCTGCGGCTTGAACACCGCCGGCAGATGCGCGTAGTTGTAGAGCGCGATCCGGTCCGGCGAACACGCGATCACCTGGGTCAGGGTGTCGCGGAAACCTGCCAGGGTCTGCTTGGGCAGGCCGTAAATCAGGTCCATATTGACCGACTTGAATCCGTGCTTGCGCGCCGCGTCGATGACCGCCGTGGTTTCCTCGATACTCTGGACGCGATTGACGGCGCGCTGGACTTCGGGGTTGAAGTCCTGCACGCCGACGCTGATGCGGTTCATGCCCAGCCTGCCCAGCAGCGCCACTTTTTCCTCGCCGACCTTGCGCGGATCCACTTCGATCGCATACTCGCCGTGCGGATCGAGCTCGAAGCTGTCGCGGATCATGTGCATCAGTTCGGTGAGTTCGGCCTCGCTGAGGAAGGTCGGCGTGCCCCCGCCCCAGTGCATTTGCGTCACCCGCCGCCTTCCGCCCAGCTCGGCGCTTTGCAGGCGGATCTCCCGGCCCAGGTATTTCAGGTACTTGGCCGATCGGCCATGATCCTTTGTGACAATCTTGTTGCAGCCGCAGTAGTAGCAGATGGTGTCGCAAAAAGGCAAGTGGACGTATAATGCGAGCGATCGGGTCACCCCGCCCACATTGCGCCGCGCCAGCCAGCTGCGATAAGCAGCCTCGTCAAAGGCTTCGACGAAGCGATCTGCGGTCGGATAAGAGGTATAGCGCGGACCGCTGATGTTGAATTTTCTCAGTAGTTCGGCATCAACCTGAAGGTTGTTTTGTGATGGGTTAGTACGCAAGGCTGTAACGTTCATCGGCCAAGTTTGCCCAATTCCGGAATGGGAATGTTGATGTGGATCAAACCAGTACTCCCTTAGGCGCACCTAAGATGAGCCCCCCCAAGCTTGCCAAGGTGATTGACATACATGCGCTCAAAAACGCATGTTCCAATTGCAGCCTGCGCGAGATGTGCCTTCCGACCGGCCTCAGTCATGACGAGATCGAGAAGCTGGACCAGATGGTCTATACGCGCAAACGCGTGAAACGCGGCGACAGTGTATACCGATCCGAAGAGAAATTCGGGTCGCTTTACGCCGTGCGCAGCGGTTTTTTTAAGACCACCCTGGTAATGGAGGACGGCCGCGACCAGGTCACCGGATTTCATATGGCCGGCGACATGCTGGGCATGGACGGCATCGGTTCGGACCAGCACTCATGCAACGCCGTTGCGCTCGAAGACAGCGAAGTATGCGTCATACCCTACGCCCGACTGGAGGAACTGTCGCGCGAATTGTACGTGCTGCAACAGCATTTTCACAAGGTAATGAGCCGCGAAATCGTGCGCGAGCACGGCGTGATGCTGCTGTTGGGCAGCATGCGCGCGGAGGAGCGGCTGGCCGCATTTCTGCTGAACCTGTCGCAGCGCTTCACTTCGCGCGGTTACTCAGCCTCCGAATTCAATCTGCGCATGACGCGCGAAGAGATCGGCAGCTACCTCGGGCTGAAACTGGAAACCGTCAGCCGCACTTTCTCCAAATTCCAGGAAGACGGCTTCATCGGCGTGCAACAGAAGAACATACGCATTATCGACAACAACGGCCTGAAGAGCGTGCTCGGCCGGGATCCGCCCTAGCGGTACACCAGCACCGGAATCTTGCTGTGCGTCAGCACCTTGTGGGTTTCGCTGCCGAGCAACAGCCCCGACAGGCCGCCGCGCCCGTGTGAGGCCATGAAAATGAGGTCGCAGCCGCCTTTCCTGGCCGCGCTGATAATCCCGGCGTAAGGGCTTTCCGACCTCACCACCGATCCGCTGTATGTTAGCCGCGCAGCGCGCGCCGCAGTCTCGATTTGCTTCAGGTATTCTTCACCGGCCTCGCGTGCGCGGCGTTCGAACTCCTTCGGTGAAGGCATATCCGGCGGGATGTAGTCGCCGAAATAGTAGGGCTGAAACGGCTCGACCACATAGCAGCCGGTAACGCGGGCGCCGATGCCTTTCGCGAAAGCCACGCCCGACTTGATCGCCTTCAGCGACAATTTCGAACCGTCCGTGGGAATCAATACGTTCTTGAACATGATGCCTCCCGTTTGAGAAATGATCACCAACTTTCGACCCGCTATTCGTGCTTTGGGCACTCCTTTGGCCGGTTCGATTCCGGCAGCGGGCAGCGGTTGATCTCGGACGCCGTACGCTGCAGCACACAGGTTAGCGCGCTCGATGCCGCGGCGAACGCCCAGAACAGAAAGAAACCAATGGAATAGATCGCCCTCGGACCCAGGGTCACGGGCTCGCCGAATATTTGCATGTCGCGCGGATCGAACAAACTGAAAACGAGTCCATCGGCCATGCCGGCGACCAGAAACGCCGGCCACAGGATCCACATCAGCTGTTTCTTCATTGCCTGCCCTCCTTTGGCTGTTCCGGACTCGCCGGCGCCGGACGCGTTCCCAGCGTCAGCGCGCCCGCGGCCGGCAACTGCCAGTCGCCTGCAAGGCGCCAGTCGTGCGCTTCCAGCACGACATGCCAGCGCCCTGGCTGCGGCGGCCGCAGCCGCCCCTCATATACGCCCGGCGCCACCGCGGCCAGATTCACGCTCTGGTCCATGCCGGCACGGGTCGGATGCACCAGGCGCAGGGTGAGCGCGCCGGCCCCGGCAGGGCCTCCGAGCAGCACCCGCATGCGGCCGTCGGCAACCTGGAGTTGCGCTTGCATGCCGAGGCGCCCGGCGGCGTCGCCGCGGCCAAGGGTCTGGTTGATTGCCAGGCCCTGCTTGTAATAGTCGTCGATCACCAGCCCGTCATCGCTGCGCACTGCCAGCCAGGCGGTAAGGAATCCGGCGACGACGACGATCGCCGGACCGGCCATCAGTATCCATGGCCAGCGTTCGCGATACCAGGGCTGCGCCCGCATGTCGTCCTTGTTCATCTACGCCTCATCTGACCAGAAAAATCGAGCGCTCGCGCGCGACGATGGCCGCGTTGTCGGACGCTGTAACTTCGAACTCGATTTTATGCGATCCGGCGGTCAACTTGCCAGTCTCGACGCGCAGTCGCACCGGCACCATGCGCGTGCTGGCGCCAGGTATCTCGACCGTCTCGCCGCCCGCCACCTGCAGCGTCTGCACTCCGCTTGCGCGGATGGTGAAACGGTGCGGAACCTCCTCTGTATTCATGACCTGCAACTGGTAGATGTTTTCCACCCAGCGACCTTCGACCTCGCGCGACAGGTTCGCCCGGTCGCGGATCACGTCGACTTTGAGCGATACGCGCGTGTACAGGGCGATGCCGATCGCAATGATGATGGTCCATAAGATAACGGTGTAGACGAGCACACGCGGTCGCAGCGCCCGCGCCAGGATCTCGCGCGGCGTCAGCTTCTGCCGCAAGGCGTTCTCGGTGGTATAGCGGATCAGCCCCTTGGGGTAACCCATCCTCGCCATCACCTGGTTGCAACCGTCGATACAGGCCGCGCAGCCTATGCATTCGTATTGCAGGCCGTCGCGGATGTCGATACCGGTGGGACAAACCTGCACGCAGATGTCGCAGTCCACGCAATGACCCAAGCCCAGGGATTGCGCGTCGGCACTGCGCGCACGCGGACCGCGCGGCTCGCCGCGTTCCGGATCGTAGGTGATGATCAGGGTGTCCGGATCGAACATGGCGCTCTGGAAACGCGCATACGGACACATGTATTTGCATACCTGCTCGCGCATCCAGCCCGCATTGCCATAGGTGGCAAAACCGTAGAACAGGATCCAGAATATCTCCCACGGACCCAGCGCGGGGCCGCCGCCCTGCCCCCCTGGCGCGGCGAGACCCGCGACTTCCGCGGCGAGCTGGTGGATCGGCGTGAAGTAGCCGACGAAAGTAAATCCGGTCCACAGCGACAGCGCCAGCCACAGCCCGTGTTTGGCCGACTTCAGCCCGAACTTGCGTGCCGACATCGGCTGCCCGTCGAGCCGCATGCGCGCCGAACGGTCACCTTCGACCTTGCGTTCGATCCACATGAAAATCTCGGTATACACCGTCTGCGGGCAGGCATAGCCGCACCAGAGGCGGCCGGCCACGGCGGTGAACAGGAACAGCGACAGCGCCGATACGATCAGGAGCCCGGTGAGGTAGATGAAATCCTGCGGCCAGAAGACGATGCCGAAGATATAGAACTTGCGCGCCACCAGGTCGAACAGCACCGCCTGGCGCCCGTTCCAGACCAGCCAGGGACCGCCGTAATACACCACCTGGGTGAGTATGACCAGCGCCCAGCGCCAGCGCGCGAACCAGCCGCTCACCGCGCGCGAGTAGATTTCCCGGCGGATTTCGTAGAGCGATTGCTCCACCGCCTCGCCGGGCCTGGACAATTCGATCTTGTTCGGGCTTTGGTTCACCGCTGCCCGCTGTCCCGGCGCGCCTGAACGCGGCCCCGCCCGCGCACTTGCGCGCCGGTGCCGGTCGGATTCAGCGCAAGAACGGTGAACGAATGGCGCGGCGGCGCCGCCGCGTGGCGCTCATTTCGCACCGGACTTGGCCGGCGGCGCGGCAGCACCCGGTGAATTCGACAGGCTCCACACATAAGCCGCGAGTATATGCACCTTGGCCTCGCCCAACAGTTCTTTTTGCGCCGGCATGGTGTCGATGCGGCCTTTGCCTATGGTCTCGATCAGCGCGGGCTCGTCGGCCCCGTGCAACAGCAGCTTGTTGGTCAGGTCTTCGGCGCCTATGGCCGGATTGCCCTTTCCGTCCGGGCCGTGGCAGGCCGCGCACATGCTGCCGAACTTCTCCTTGCCGCGCGCGGCTCGCAGCGAATCGAAGGTGCTGCCATTGAGCGACATCACATAGTGGGCCATGTCCTTTACGCCATCGTCGCCCAGCACCCCTCCCCAGGGCGGCATCACCGCTTTGCGTCCGTTGGCGATCGTCTCTTTGATGGCCTCGGGCGCGCCGCCCCACATCCAATGCATGTCGGTCAGGTTCGGATAACCCTTGCCGCCGCGGGCATCCGATGAATGGCATTGGGCGCAATTGTTCAGGAACAGCTTTTGCCCGATCGCGAGCGCCGCGGGATCGGCCGCCAGTTGCTTCAGGTCGGTCTTCGCGTGTTTTTCATAGATCGGCCCCGTTAGCGCGTTGGCCAGGGTCACTTCCTCGTCGTATTGCTTTGTCGAAGTCCATTCATACGAGCCGCGGTAGGTACCCAAACCCGGATACAGCACGAGATACGCCAAACTGAAGAAAATAGTTATGTAGAACAGCCAGATCCACCAGCGCGGCAGCGGATTGTTAAGTTCAACCAGATCCTCGTCCCAGGAATGCCCGGTCGTCTCCACGTCGGAACCGGATACCTTGCGCGTGCTCATCACCTGCAGCAGCACGCCGCAGGCGACGATGCTCACCAGGGTGATGATACTGATGTAGATGCTCCAGAAACCGCTGGTGAAATCGCTCATTTGCGCTCTCCGTATCCGATCTGGTCTTCCTCTTCGTCGAAGGGCAGGCGCGCCGCCTGGTCGAAGGCCGCTTTGCTGCGGTCGCTATAGGCCCACAGCACGATGGCTATGAACGCGGTGAATGCAAGCACCGTGACGATCGAGCGCAAGTCGTTGATGTCCATTGTCACCTCACGTTCTTGAGCGCGGTGCCCAGCACCTGCAGGTAGGCGACCAGCGCGTCCTGTTCAGTCTTGCCGGCAAGCTGCTTAGCTGCGCCGGCAATCTCCGCGTCGCTATAGGGCACACCCACGCTGCGCAGCGCGCGCATCTTGGCTTCGATATCATCACTACGCGCCGCGGTCTTCTCCAGCCAGGGATAGCCCGGCATATTGGATTCAGGCACCAGATCGCGCGGACTGTTGAGGTGTTTACGGTGCCAGTCGTCGCTGTACTTGCCGCCGACGCGGTGCAGGTCCGGCCCGGTGCGCTTGCTGCCCCACTGGAACGGGTGGTCGTAGACGAATTCGCCCGCGACCGAGTAATGGCCATAGCGCTCGGTCTCGGCGCGGAACGGGCGGATCATCTGCGAATGGCAGTTGTAGCAGCCTTCGCGCAGATAGATGTCACGCCCTGCGAGCTGCATCGGCGTGTACGGCTTCAATCCGGCCACCGGCTCGGTGGTGGATTTCTGGAAGTACAGCGGCACGATTTCCACCAGGCCGCCTACCGCTATCACCAGGATGATCAAAACGATCATCAGGGCGCTGTTCTTTTCGATCATCTCGTGGCTGAAATTCATGATTTCTGTCTCCGCTCAGGCGCGCGCTGCGGCCACGGCCGGGATGGGTGCATTTACCGCCTGCCGGCCGGCCACCGTCTTCCATACGTTGTAGGCCATCACGAACATACCGGCGAGATACAGCGTGCCGCCCACCAGGCGGATGGTATAGAACGGATAGCTCGCCTTCACGCTCTCGACGAAGGTGTAAGTGAGCGTGCCGTCGGCGCTGACCGCGCGCCACATCAGGCCCTGCATCACCCCGGCGATCCACATGGCGGCGATATAGAGCACGATGCCGATCGTGGCCATCCAGAAATGCATGTTGATCAGCGGCACGCTGTACATTGCGATGCGTCCGTAAAGGCGCGGGATCAGGTAGTAGATCGCGCCCATCGACACCAGGCCGACCCAGCCGAGCGCGCCGGAATGCACGTGGCCGATACCCCAGTCGGTATAGTGCGACAGCGCGTTGACCGTCTTGATCGACATCATCGGCCCTTCGAAGGTGGACATTCCATAGAAGGACAGCGACACGATCAGGAATTTGAGGATCGGATCCTGGCGCAGCTTGTGCCAGGCACCCGACAGCGTCATCATGCCGTTGATCATGCCGCCCCAGGAAGGCGCGAGCAAAATGAGCGAGAAGACCATGCCGAGCGACTGTGCCCAATCCGGCAATGCGGTGTAATGCAGATGGTGGGGGCCGGCCCACATGTAGGTGAAGATCAGGGACCAGAAATGCACCACCGACAGGCGGTAGGAGTAGATCGGGCGGCCGGCCTGCTTGGGGATAAAGTAATACATGATGCCGAGGAAGCCGGCGGTAAGGAAAAAGCCCACTGCATTATGCCCGTACCACCATTGCACCATCGCGTCCTGCACCCCGGCGTAGGCGGAGTAGGATTTCCAGAAGCTCACCGGCACGGCGGCGCTGTTGACCAGGTGCAGCACGGCCACCGTTATAATGAAGGCGCCGAAGAACCAGTTCGCCACGTAAATGTGCGGCGTCTTGCGCCTGGCGATAGTGCCGAAAAACACCACGGCGTAGGACACCCACACCAGCGTAATCAGGATGTCGATCGGCCATTCCAGTTCGGCATATTCCTTGCCCGAAGTAATTCCAAGAGGCAGCGTCACTGCGGCGAGCAAGATCACCGCCTGCCAGCCCCAGAAAGTGAAGGCCGCAAGGCCGCCGGCGAACAGCCGCGCGTGGCAGGTGCGCTGGACGGCATAATAGGAGGTGGCGAACAGCGCCGAACCGCCGAACGCAAATATCACCGCATTGGTGTGCAGCGGCCGCAGGCGTCCGTAGCTGAGCCAGGGAATGTCGAAATTGAGCTCGGGCCAGAGAAGTTGCGCGGCGATAATGACCCCCACCAGCATGCCGACGATGCCCCACACCACCGTCATCAGCGCAAACTGCCTGACCACCGAGTAATTGTATGTATTCGTGCTGTCCATGAGCATCTCGCTCCGATCAATAAACGGTTTTTGCCGCGGCACCTGCTACCCTATGAATGGTATCGGCGTGACCCCGGCGAATTGTTGACCTAGATCAAAGGCCATTCAGGGCCGCGGCAAAATTGCCGTAGGCGGTATTCGCGTACAACGGCGCCGGAATGCGGGGGGAGCGTCGGCCGATCGCCGGTTCACCTTACGCGATGAGCCATTTCCCCTGCGCCTCGAGCACCTTGCGCTCGTCTTTCAGCTTGATCAGGTGCGCCAGCAAGGACCGGCTCGCCACCGGATACAGGCGCGCCGACACGTCGTCGTACACCACCGGCAGCAGCGCCTCCAGCGTTGTCGTGCCGGCCTCCCGCACCGCCTTCAGCACCTTGTTCTCGCGCGCGAGGCGGTGGATCAGCAGGCGTTCCAGCGCTTCCTGCGGCTTGTCCATGAGGAAACCGTGCCCCGGCGCGAACCAGTCGATGTCCTCGGTCTGGAGCGCTCGCAGCGAATCGAGATAGACGCGCATGTCGCCGTCGGGCGGATCGATGACCACGGTCGAGCCCTGCATGACGTGGTCGCCGGTGAACAGCAGCTTTTCCTCCTCGAGCATGTAGCAAAGCTGGTTCGACGCGTGCCCCGGCGCGTGGATCACGCGCAGCACGCAGCCGGCCAACCCGATGCGCTCGCCATGGGCGAGAACGCGGTCGGGGCGGAAGCTCTGGTCCTGACTGCCAAATGGCGGAGGCGGCATGCCCATCAGCTCGGCGCCGGTCTTCGCTTTGAGCAACGCGGCCGCGGGCGAATGGTCAAGGTGCGTATGGGTGACCAGGATCCAGCGGATGCGCGCGCCGGCGGCCGCGAGCAGCGTGTCGATATGGGCCTCGATCGCGGGACCGGGATCGATCACCGCGATGTCCCCGCCCGCGCCCAGGAGATAGGTATTGGTTCCCGGGCCGGTCATGAAGCCGGGATTCGGTGCGGTGATGCGCCGCACTTTGCCCGACAAGCGCACCACCGTGCCGGGAACGATTTCGCCGGCGGCCGTGCCCTTGCCCGCCGGATCGAGCCTGCCGACCTCGGCGTAGGCGTAATCGCCGGGCACCAGCAATTTCTTGCCTTCGCCGCTGCTCGCCGTGCGCGGCGCCATGGCGGGCATGGTGCGCGGCGAACGCGCAAACTCCATCAGCGCCGCCGCGGTGGAAAAACGGGCAATGCTCTCGAGCGTCTTGATGGTCGGAAACACCAGATGCAGGTCGCCGCGCCGGTGGCGCGCTAGCGCGGCGGCAGGCTGGATCCACAGGTGCGCTACGGTCTCGCTGTTGTCGTGCGAAGGCGTCTGCGCCAAAGGCGCCTCGGCGACGAAAAAGCGCGTGTCGTAGCGGCGCGGCCGCCCGGGCTGGGTGATCCAGTGACTGTAATAGGCGAGGCGTCCCACGGCCAGGTGCAAGCGGTGTTCGCGGCACAGGTCGGCAAGCGTCGCCTTCCCTGCCCGCACCGACTCGCGCCACTGCGCAAAAACTTCGACGTGCTGCGGCTGGTTCAGATCGGCGTATTCCCCGCGCTCGTCAAAGGCGAGCAGCAGCCCGGCTTCCTCGAAGCATTCGCGCAGGGCCGCGGCCCAATAGGCCAGGCCGCCCCGCTCCACCCCCAGCAGCCGGCTCGCCTCGACATCGACCAGACCCTCGCAGTGGGCCGCCAACTCGTCCGAGGCATCGGCGGCATCGACCGCTCCCCCGGGAAAAACATGGGCGCCGCCGACAAACTCGGCCGCCTGCGAGCGCCGGATCATGAAAACTTCCATGCCGGCGCCGGTGTCGCGCACCAGCACCAGGGTCGCGGCGGGACGCGGGACCAGGGTTTTATTCATCTAAGGCGGACGTTGCGGGCAAACATATCCGGAATATTAGCGCAAAGCTTCAATGCAAACCCTTCGCTACCGAGATTGAGGCAGGCGAAAATCCCTCAGTTCCGGCACCCGCCAGAATGGCAGCACCGCGAGCAACATGGTGCAGATAGAAAACACAAAACTGGGTCGATAACTGCCGCTGAAATCATGCAGCAGTCCGGCGAGGAGCGCGCCGGTGCCGGCACCGATCGCATTGCATGCGTACAGGATTCCGTAAATGCTGGCGGTATGGCTGCCGGGGAACAGACGCGCGGCCATGGACGAAATGATGGGGCCGCGCGCCCCCTGGCACAAGCCGAACATCAGCACGTAGGCAACGAGGAGACCTTGTTCCGGAAACCAGGACATGAGGAGCAGGATCAGGACGCCGCCGATGCTGCCGGCGAAGGTGACGCTCACGGTGCGCCGCGGTCCGAAGCGGTCGGCGATCGCGCCCGTGCCGACGATGCCGAATACCGACAGCATCGCCGTAAACCCGAATGCGCTGGCAGCGGCGAGAGGCGGAAAACCGCGCTCGATAAAATAGACCACGGTTTGCACCATGATCGAAAACATGCCGATCGAAGTCAGCGTGAATACCCAGGCCAGGCCCCAGAAGCTGCGCGTCTTCATGGCCGCGCGCACCGTCCAGTCGCGCGCATCTGTCGCGCCGGACCTGCGCACGCGCTGGTACTCGGGATGGCCCTCGGCGTAGCGCTTCCATGGCAGCAGCAGCACCAGGGGAACCAGGCACAGCAGCGCCAGTCCGAGAAACCGGTAGGAATCGCGCCAGCCGTATTGCTGGAGCAGGTACTGCACCGCTGGAACTATCAGCAGCGCGCCCAGACCCAGGCCGGCGAACGCGATCGAAATCGCGGTCCCGAGGCGCTCGCGGAACCAGCGCGCGATCAGGGCGGAGGATGGCACCATGCCCAGAGACGAGACCGCAATGCCGGTCAGCACGCCGACCGCAGCGTAGAACTGCCACAGATCCTGCACCTGTGACGCGAGCAGGTAGGCCGTTGCAAGCGCCGCCATGCCGCAGCCGTAGACTACGCGCGGACCCAGCCGGTCGAACAGGAATCCGATCGCCGGCGCGGTCAATCCGTTGACCAGCAGGTACAAGGAATACACGCTGGTCATTTTCGAGCGGCTCCAGCCCAGATCCTGTTCCAGCGGCAACAGGAACACGACGTAGGTGTCTGCCGTGCCGCGGCCGATCAGGTTCAGCAGCAGACAAATGCCCAGCACGGTCAGCGCCGTGCGGGTGTGGCGCGATCGCAGCTGTTCCTCGGCCTTCAAACTTGTTTCTGCATCAATACGACTTCGGCAGGCCGAGAACCTTCTCGGCGATGAAGCACAGAATCAGCTGCGGGCTGATCGGGGCGATGCGCCCGACCAGGCTTTCGCGCAGATAGCGCTCCACGTGATATTCCTTGGCGTAGCCGAAACCGCCGTGGGTCATCAGGGCCTGCTGGCAGGTGTTGAAGCAGGCTTCGCCGGCGAGATACTTGGCGGCGTTGGCCTCGGCGGCGCAGGCTTGGCCGCGATCGTAAAGACTCGCCGCCTTGAACACCATGAGGTTGGCCGCTTCCAGTTCCATCCAGCATTCGGCCAGCGGATGCTGGATGCCCTGGTTCTGGCCGATCGGGCGGTCGAACACGATGCGCTCCCTGGCGTACTGCGCCGCACGCGCGAGCGCGGCCCGTCCCAGCCCCACCGATTCCGCCGCGATCAGGATGCGCTCGGGATTCATGCCGTGAAGGATGCAGTCGAACCCCTTTCCTTCCTCGCCCAGGCGGTCTTCCACCGGCACCGGCAGTCCGTCGATGAACACCTGGTTGGAATCGACCGCGGCGCGCCCCATCTTGTCGATTTCGTGCACCTGGACGTAGCGCCGGTCCAGGTCGGTGTAGAACAGCGACAGCCCGTCGGCGGGCTTGCGGCACTCCTCGATCGGCGTGGTTCGCGCCAGGATCAGCATTTTCTCGGCCACCTGGGCGGTGGAAATCCATACTTTCTGCCCGGACAGAATGTAGCGCCCGCCTTCGCGCACCGCGCGCGTCTTGAGCCGGGTGGTATCGAGGCCGGTGTTGGGTTCGGTCACGGCGAAACAGGCCTTCTCCGTTCCCGCGATCAGCGGCGGGAGCATGCGCCGCTTCTGCGTTTCGGTGCCGAACACCACCACCGGATTGAGGCCGAAGATGTTCATGTGCACCGCGGAAGCGCCGGAGAAACCCGCGCCCGATGCGGAGATGGTTTGCAGCATCACGGCCGCTTCGGTGATGCCCAGTCCCGCGCCGCCGTATTCTTCCGGCATGGCGATGCCGAGCCAGCCGTCGCGCGCCAGGGCCTGATGCAGTTCGTGCGGAAACTCGTGCGTGCGGTCTTTTTCCAGCCAGAAGTCGTCGCTGAATTGCGCGCAGATCCTGGTGATCGCCTCGCGTATCGCCTGCTGCTCTTCGGACAAGGTGAAATCCATGTTTACCCCTACGCAACGGCTACGCCGCCGCCTTCGCTCGTTTAGCTTGGCTCATTGGTTGCGACTGTCGGCGGCCGGAGTCAATCGCGGCCGGTCGCATCCCCTTCGGGGTCCCTGCTCCCTGCTCATGACTCCCGCTCAAGCGCAATGCGCAACTCGGTGAGCAGCTTCGCGTGACGCTTCAAGGCGCCGTCCATGCGGTGCATCGGCCCGGCCAGGGCGACGCTGTAGATTTCCCCGTTCACCGCCACCGGCACCGCCACCGCCATCAGATCGGCCACGGTTTCGCCGCGCGTCAGGTACCAGCCGCGCGCGCGACCCTGCTCCAGATCGGCTTCCAGGGCGGCGCGCGAGGTAATGGTTCTGGAAGTCACGCGCGGCAGCTTCATGCCGCTCAGCAGTTCGTCGCGCAGCGCCGGCGCGAGCTTGCCCAGCAGCGCCTTCCCGCTCGCGCTCGCATGCAGCGGCCTGAACTCTCCCACCTTCGGGCTGTAGCGGATGCTGTGCTGGCTATCCAGCACTTCCAGGTACACCGCCTGGCGATCGAGGCGCTTGCCTACCAGCACCGTCTCGCCGGTCTGTTCGCGCAGTTTTTCCAGCAGCGGCACGAAGCGCTCGGCCAGCGGATCGTGGCTGGCGATGACGCGGGCATGCTCGAACAGCAACTTGGTCGGATAGAATCCGCCCCGCGCTTTGACCTCATACAGATAGCCGCGCGCCTCCAGGGTGCGCACGATGCCGAAGCAGGAGGACACCGGCGCGCCGATGGCGCGCGCCAGCTGCGACAGCGACAGCGGCTTGCCCTCGCGCGCAAAGGCTTCGAACAGGTCGAGCGTGCGACCGGCCGTTTTCACATTCATGAAAACATTTTAGCATATGTGAAAGCAATGGTGCGTGTAGGAAAAGCCATCGCTGGAACTTGCGCGAACGGCGGCCCGTCCGCGCGGATCGCCGATTGCGTACGGACGATGAACCTGTCCGCACGCAATCGACGATCTTGTTTGAAACCCAATGCCCTGTCTGGTGTTAACCGTAACCGTGTTTTCTGTGCGGATGCGCTTTTCATCCGCACGGAAAACACGGTTGGCGCGCGCAGCGCGCAGGTTTGTTCCTGGTATGCGGCGGTATTTGAGATGCCGCAGATTATCCGAATGTCCCCGCTAGCGGACAAACTAGGGCCGGACGCCAAACGCCGTCCTGCCCGGCGTGCGCAGCGGCGCCGCCAGATCGGCGAATTCGCACAACAGCCGCCGCGTGTCGCGCGGATCGATAATCTCCTCGACGATGAAGGATTCGGCGCTGCGAAACGGCGAGGTGAGCGCCCGGACGCGCTTCTCGATCTCGGCCATCTTCGCCTTGGGATCGGCCGCCGCCTCGATGTCGGCCTTGTACGCCGCTTCCAGGCCGCCTGCGATCGGCAGCGAGCCCCATTCGCCCGACGGCCAGACGTAGCGCACGTTGTAGCGTCCCGAATTCTGGTGCGCGGCGCCGGCAACCCCGAATACCTTGCGCACGATGATCGAGCACCAGGGCACGCTCGCCTGGCACACCGCTGCCATGGCGCGCACGCCATAACGTATGGTCGCAGTGCGTTCGGCCTCCAGGCCGATGAGAAAGCCCGGGATGTCGACGAGGTGCACCACCGGCAGGTGAAAGATCTCGGCCAGATCGACGAAGCGGGTGACTTTCTCCGACGCCTGCGCCGTCCACGCGCCACCATAGAAATACGGGTCGCTTGCGAGCAGCGCGACCGGCCAGCCGTTCAGGCGCGCGAAACCGGTGATCACCGAGCGCCCCCACAAGCTGCCGATTTCGAAAAAGGAGCCGCGATCGACAAGCGACTCGACGATCCGGCGCATCTTGTAGACCTTGCGCGCATCCTTGGGCACGGCCTCGATCAACCAGGGGTCGCTGCGCCCTGCGTCGTCGTCGCACGCCGCCCGCGGCGGCAGTTCATGCACCGAGCTCGGCAAATACGACAGGAAGCGCCGTGCGCGCTCGAAGGCATCGGCTTCGCCCTCCGCCTCGTCGTCCACCGCGCCATTGCGCGTGTGGATCGCACTGCCGCCGAGCTCGTTTTTCTCGTAATTCTTTTCCACCCGCGCCACCACCGGCGGGCCGGCGACGAACAACTGCGACGTGTCTTTCACCATGACCGAGTAGTGGCTCGCCGCCACGCGCGCCGAGCCCAGCCCGGCAACCGAGCCCAGGGCGAGGGAAACAACGGGTACCACCGACATGTTTTTCACCACCTGATCCCAGATCGCGATCGTGGGAATCTGGGTTCTGCCGTCCTGCTCGATGTTCTTCACCGAGCCGCCGCCGCCGGTGCCGTCGACCAGGCGTACCATGGGCAGGCGCAGTTCGTACGCCATCATCTCGGCGCGTTCGAGTTTCTCACGCAGGCCGCCGTCGTTGGCGCCGCCGCGCACGGTGAAATCGTCGCCGGTGATCACCACCGGCCGGCCGTCTATCCTGCCGCGGCCCATGACCAGGTTGGTCGGCACCATGTCGATGAGCTCGCCTGCGGCGTCGTAGCGTGCCTTGCCGGTGATGGCGCCGATCTCGTGGAAGGAACCCGCATCGAGAATGCCGGCGACGCGCTCGCGCACCGTCAGCTTGCCGAGCTCACGGTGGCGCTTGATCTTGTCCGCCCCGCCCATTCTGCGCCCGAGCTCCTCGCGCTTGCGCAGTTCGTCTATCTCCGGTTGCCAGGTCACGATTTCCTCTTGCATGGTGATGGGGGTTCGCGCGCAAGTCTACCGCAACAGAGCGCTTGCCGCGGCAGGCGGAACGCGCTACCTTGGCGCCGGAAAAACCCGCGCAGAAAGGACACAACATGCAGCAGAACATTCGCCTCGACGGCAAGACCGCGCTCGTGACCGGCGCATCCAGCGGGCTCGGCTGGCGCTTCGCCGGGCTTCTTGCCCAGGCCGGCGCCAGGGTCGCGCTGGCGGCGCGCAGTACCGACAAGCTGGACGCGCTCAAACGGGAAATCGAGCAGGCCGGCGGCAAGGCCTGCTCGGTGAAGATGGATGTCACCGACGTGGCGAGCGTGCGTGCCGCGGTGGCCGCCGCCGAATCCGCCCTGGGCGGCATCGACATCCTCGTCAACAACTCCGGCGTGAGCAAGCAGCAGCGCGCGATCGAGGTCGAGGAGGCGGACTACGACTACGTCAGCGACACCAACTGCAAGGGGGCGTTTTTCGTCGCCCAGGCGGTGGGCCGCAGCATGATCGCGCGCAAGTGCGCCGGGCGCATCATCAACATCGCCTCGGTCGCCGGCCTGCGCGTGCTCGCGCAGCTGTCCACCTATTGCATGTCCAAGGCGGCCGTGATTCATATGACCAAGGCGCTGGCGCACGAATGGGGGCGCTATAACATCAACGTCAACGCCATTTGCCCCGGCTATATCGAAACCGGGATAAACCGCGACTTCTGGGAAACGGAAGGCGGCAAGAAGGTGGTGAGCATGCTGCCGCGCCGGCGCGTCGGCCGGCCCGAAGACCTCGACGGTCTGGTGCTGCTACTTGCCTGCGAGCAGTCGAATTTCATCAACGGCGCGGTGATCGCGGCCGACGACGGGCTCGCCGCGGGTTGACCCCTCGCGCGGCGCGAGCTACTTCGACGGATACTGTTTTTCGAACTGATTCGCCGCGGCGGGATCGAGCTGGCGCAAGCCCTGCAGGGCATCGTCTCTGCGTTCGCGTTGCCCGGTCTTCTGATAAGCGCTGGCCAGGCCATGCCAAGCTTGCGCCGAATCCGGATCGTAACGCACGCTTTCGCGATAGTTGGGGATGGCGAGGTCCGGTCGCCCCTGCCGCTGGTAGAGTTCCGCCAGGGCCAGATAAGCCGGCGCCGATTCTGGGCGATAGCGCAAGGCCTGGCGATAACTCTGCGCGGCGCGTTCCGTCTGGCCCAGTTCGCTCTGGCTTTGCCCGAGCGCCAGCCACGAACCCTCGTCTTCCGGGCTGATGCGCACCGCCTGCTGGTACAATTCGACGGCTGCGGCGTGCTGGCCTTGCCGCGCAAACGCATAGCCCTGCAGGAACCACCATTCGGAGCGGATCGGCTCGCGCTGCTGCAGCGCCCGCGCCAGGCTGAGCATGCCGGGCCAGTCCTGTTTTCTGTCCAACTCGACGATCGCGCTGGCGGTGCCCTGGTCGAGATGGCTGGCGAACGCGGCGATCATCGGCGTCACCGACATCAGGGCAACTTGCGCGCAGGCCGCGCAAAAAACAAGGCAGGCGATGACGCCTGCCCGTCTGAAAAATCCAGAAATCAAGAAAGCTCAGACCTTGTTCTGGTACACGTACGCCTGCTGCTTGACGCGGGATTCCTGTTCGCGTTTCTGCGTCTCAAGGTCCTGCTTGTGGTCCCACCAGATGGCGCGGCTTTTCCTCTGCTCAGCCTCCAGTTGCGGCCTTTGCTGCTTCAGCTCGCGCATGAATAGGGTGAATTCGGATTCGTAGCTCTTGGGCTTGAACTCGCCGAGGAATCTGTTGAGCCATGATTCGTGCATTGCCATTTGTTTCCCCTCTTAGAATTGCTCTTCGGTGAGCGCCATGACACCCGCGGCGCCGCGTACCACCGTATTGCGCAATCCCGGCGCCTGAGCCAGGACGTGATCGGCGTAAAAACGCGCGGTACCGATCTTCGCCTGGTAGAACGAGGCATCGCCATCCTTGGCCGCGAGTTTCTTCTGCGCCGCCAGGGCGGCGCGCGCCATCTGCCAGCCGCCGCAGACGATGCCCATCAGCTTCAGGAACGGCACCGAGCCGGCATGAACCGCTTTGATGTCCGCTGCATAGGTGGCGACGATCCAGGCGACGCAATCTTCGACCGCCTTGATGCCGGCGGCAAGACCGGCGCGGATGGCCGCCATGTCCTCGCCCTGCGCCTGTGACAATTCGCCTTCGACAACACGCATCGCCTTGATCACTTCCTTTGCCGTCGCCCCGCCCTCGCGCGCCATCTTGCGCCCGACCAGGTCGTTCGACTGGATCGCGGTGGTGCCTTCGTAAATGGTGGTGATGCGCGCATCGCGCAGATGCTGCGCCGCGCCGGTTTCCTCGACGTAGCCCATGCCGCCGTGCACCTGAATGCCGATGGAAGCCACTTCGATGCAGGTCTCCGTGCTCCAGCCCTTCACCACCGGGATCATCATGTCGGCGAACGCCTGGTGCTTCGCGCGCAGGCCCGCGTCCGGATCCCGATGGGCGATGTCCATCGCCGCCGCCACCACATAGGCGAGCGCGCGCATCGCCTCGGTCTGTGCCTTCATGCTCATCAGCATGCGGCGCACGTCGGGGTGGCGGATGATCGGCACGGCCTTGGCGCCGCCCGCGAGATCGCGGCTCTGCACGCGCTCTTTCGCGTAGGCGAGCGCCTGCTGGTAGGCACGGTCGGAGACGGCGACGCCCTCCAGCCCCACGCCGAAGCGCGCCGCGTTCATCATGATGAACATGTACTCGAGGCCGCGGTTTTCCTGGCCGACGAGATAGCCGATCGCACCTTCCTTTTCGCCGAAGATCAGCACGGCGGTGGGGCTCGCATGGATGCCGAGCTTGTGCTCGATGGAAGCGCAGTGAACGTCGTTTCTCCCGCCCAGGCTGCCGTCGGCATTGACCAGGAACTTGGGCACGATGAAAAGCGAAATCCCTTTCACGCCTTCGGGGGCGTCGGGCGTGCGCGCGAGCACCAGATGGATGATGTTCTCCGTCAGGTCATGCTCGCCGAATGTGATGAAAATCTTCTGGCCGTAGATGCGATAGTGCTCGCCCAGCCGTTCATCCGCATGGCGCACCGCTTTCGCCTTCACCTGCGCCAGGTCCGATCCCGCCTGCGCTTCGGTCAGGTTCATGGTGCCGGTCCAGCTGCCTTCGATCATTTTTGGCAGATAAGCTTTCTTCAGCGCGTCGCTGCCGCGCAACAGCAAGGCCTCGATCGCGCCGCAAGTGAGCAGCGGGCATAGCGAGAACGACAGATTGGCCGCCTTGCGCATTTCCATCACCGGCGTGGCCACCAGCTTGGGCAGGCCCTGGCCGCCGAACTCGGGCGGAAACTCGAGCGCATTCCAGCCGCCTTCGACGAACTGCTTATACGCCTCGATGAACCCCTTGGGCGTGGTGACGCGGCCCCTGTCCCATTTCGAACCTTCCTGGTCGCCCGACTGGTTCAGCGGCGCCAGCACCTCGGCGCAGAACCTGCCGCTCTCCTCCAGTATCTGCTCGACCAGCTCGGCGCTCGCGTCCTCGCAGCCGGGAAGCTTGGCCACCTGATCCAGTCCGGCGAGTTCCTTCAGCACGAACTGCATGTCTTTCAACGGCGCGACATAATCGCTCATGATCATTTGCCTTGAATACCGAACTCTAAGTTATACATGGCGTCATATGTACTGTCGTATGCCACGAAAGGCTTTGCGCGCTGCGCGCGCCAACCGTGTTTTCGGTACGGATAAAAACCATCCGTACCGAAAACACGGTTATGGTAAAAACCAAACACGGCATCGGGTTTCATCCAAGATCGCCGATTGTGTGCGGATACGCTTTTCATCCGCACACAATCGGCGATCCGCGCGGACGGGCCGCCGTCCGCGCAAGTGCAAACAATCCTTCGTCCGCGCAACCGCCTTACCCCAACTCTTTCACCAGCTCAGGCACCACCTGGAACAAATCGCCGACGATACCGTAATCGGCCACCTGGAAAATCGGCGCCTCCTCGTCCTTGTTGATGGCGACGATGACGCGGCTGTCCTTCATGCCTGCCATGTGCTGGATCGCGCCGGAGATGCCGACGGCGATATAGAGCTCGGGGGCGACGATCTTGCCGGTCTGTCCCACCTGCCAGTCGTTGGGGACGAAGCCGGCATCGACCGCTGCGCGCGAAGCGCCCATGGCCGCGCCGAGCTTGTCCGCGAGCGGATCGAGGATCTTGAAATTTTCCGCCGAGCCCATGCCGCGTCCGCCGGACACGATGACCTTGGCAGCGGTGAGCTCGGGCCGTTCCGACTTGACCAGTTCCCTCTTCACCAGGCTGGACAATCCCGCATCCGCGACCGCGGCGACGGCTTCCACCGCGGCTGAACCGCCGCTCGCCGCAACCGCATCGAATCCGGTGGTGCGTACCGTGATGACTTTCACGGCATCCTTGGATTGCACCGTCGCCAGCGCGGTACCCGCATAGATCGGGCGCACAAAGGTGTCCGGCGTCTTGACGGCAACGATCTCCGAAATCTGCGCCACGTCCAGCAGGGCGGCGATGCGCGGGCCGGCATTCTTGCCGAAGCTGGTCGCCGGGAGAAGAACATGGCTGTAGCCGGACGCGATGGATACGACCAGCGCAGCGAGGTTTTCCGCAAGCTCGTCCTTGTACTGGGGCGCGTCGGCCACCAGCACTTTCTTCACGCCGGCGATCTGCGCGGCACTTTGGGCCGCGGCGGCGCAAGCGCCGCCCGCGACCAGTACCACGATGTCGCCGCCGATTTTCGCGGCAGCGGCCACCGTATTGAGCGTTCCGGCCCTGATGGATTGATTGTCGTGATCGGCGATAACGAGTATGGGCATTTAGATCACCTTGGCTTCGTTGCGGAGTTTTTCGACCAGCGTCTTCGCGTCGGGCAGCTTGACGCCGGCTTTGCGCGTGGGCGGCTCTTCCACTTTCAAGGTGGCGAGGCGCGGGCCGACATCTACGCTGAGCGCGTCTGGTTTGAGCGTCTCCAGCGGTTTTTTCTTCGCCTTCATGATGTTAGGCAAGGTGACGTAACGCGGTTCGTTCAGGCGCAGGTCGGCGGTGATCACCGCCGGCAGCTTCACCGAAATCGTTTCCAGCCCGCCGTCGACTTCACGCGTGACCTCGGCCCTGCCGTCGGCGATTTTGACTTTCGAGGCAAACGTGGCCTGTGACCACCCCAGCAATGCCGACAACATCTGCCCGGTCTGGTTGCAGTCGTCGTCGATCGCCTGCTTGCCCAGAATGGCGAAATTCGGACTTTCCTTCTGCGCCACCGCTTTCAGGAGCTTCGCCACCGCGAGCGGCTGCAGTTCGGCGCCGGTTTCGACCAGGATCGCGCGGTCGGCGCCGAGCGCGAGCGCGGTGCGCAGCGTCTCCTGGCACGCAGTCGTGCCGCAGGATACGACCAGAATTTCCTTGACCACGCCCGCCTCTTTCAGGCGCACCGCTTCCTCGACGGCGATTTCATCGAAAGGATTCATCGACATCTTTACGTTCGCGGTCTCGACGCCCGAGCCGTCAGCCTTGACGCGCACCTTGACGTTGTAATCGACCACCCGCTTGACGGGCACCAGGACTTTCATCAACTTGCTCCGAAAGAAATGAAAAAAATAGACCGAAATTATAGCGCAAGACGGCCCCGCCATTGTCAGCGTCTTGGGCAGGCTCCAATACGCAGGTGCAGAGTATCATTCAGGTTTTTGAAAACGCGAACACCATGACCATCGACTACGACAAGATAAAGAACTGGCCCTTCCCCGAGGTCGAGCAGACCTATACCGAGAAGGACAGCATCCTCTACGCCCTCGGCGTCGGCTACGGCCACGATCCCATGGACGAAGCGCAACTGCAGTTCGTCTACGAGAAGAAGCTGAGGGCGGCGCCGACGATGCCGGTGGTGCTGGGCTATCCGGGCTTTTGGATCAAGGATCCGGCGAGCGGTATCGACTGGGTGAAGATCGTTCACGGCGAGCAGGCCTTGTCGATTCATCAGCCTTTCCCCGCGGCCGGCACGATCGTCGGCCGCACGCGCATCAAAGCCATCGTGGACAAAGGCAAGGACAAAGGCGCGCTGCTGATCCAGGAACGCAGCATCGTCGACAAGGCCAGCGGCACGCTGCTGGCGACACTGGAGCACATCACCTTCTGCCGCGGCGACGGCGGATTCGGCAAAGGCGACGAAGCCCCGCCGCCGCCGCCGCCGGTGCCAGAGGGCGCGCCGGATGCAATTTGCGATCTGCCCACCGTGCCGCAGGCGGCGCTGATCTACCGCCTCTGCGCCGATCCCAACCCCCTGCACGCCGAACCGGCGGTGGCCAAAGCCGCGGGTTTTCCCCGGCCCATTTTGCACGGACTATGCACCTATGGCGTGGCCGGCCATGCGATCCTGCGGACCTTCTGCGGCTATCAGCCGGAAAAACTCGCCGGCCTGTCACTGCGTTTTTCCGCGCCGGTGTATCCGGGCGAAACCATACGCACCGAGATGTGGCGCCGCGACGGCAGCATCTTGTTCCGTTCGCGCGCGGTCGAACGCGATGTGGTGGTGCTCAACAACGGCGTCGCCACGATCAACGCCTGATCTACAATCCGGCCATTGCGTCAAGGAGCATCCATGCCACGCCCGCTTTCACATATCCGCGTGCTCGATCTGTCCCGGGTTCTCGCCGGTCCCTGGGCCTCGCAGAATCTTGCCGACCTCGGCGCCGAGGTGATCAAAATCGAACGTCCCGGCGCGGGCGACGACACGCGCGGCTGGGGGCCGCCCTGGATCAAGGACAACGACGGCAAGGACACGCGCGACTCCGCCTATTACCTCTCCTGCAATCGCGGCAAGAAATCCGTCACCCTGGATATTTCCACAGCGGAAGGCCAAGGCATCGTGCGCGCGCTCGCGGCGAAGTGCGACGTCCTGCTGGAGAACTTCAAAGTCGGCACGCTCGCGCGCTACGGCCTCGCCTACGAGCAGTTGCGCGAAGTCAATCCGCGCCTGATCTACTGCTCGATCACCGGGTTCGGCCAGTCCGGCCCGTATGCGCCGCGTCCCGGCTACGACTTCGTGTTCCAGGGCATGGGCGGACTGATGAGCATCACCGGCGAGCGCGACGACCTGCCCGGCGGCGGGCCGATGAAAGTCGGCATCGCCATCACCGACATACTCACCGGCATGTATGCGAGCCTGGCGATCACCGCCGCCATCGCGCATTGCGAGCGCGGCGGCAGCGGCCAGTACATCGACATGGCGCTGCTCGACTCCATGGTCGCGTTCAATGCCAACCAGATCAGCGGCTACCTCGTCTCGGGCAACATCCCCAGGCGTTACGGCAATGCCCATCCCAACGTCGTGCCCTACCAGGTATTCCCGTGCAGGGACGGACACATCATTCTCGCGATCGGCAACGACAGCCAGTTCGCCAGTTTCTGCAAAGTGGCCGGCCGCCCCGAACTGGCCGGGGACGAGCGCTTCCGCCTGATGACCGGGCGCATCGTCAACCGCGACGCCTTGATCCCGCTCATCGCCGCGATCATGAGAGAGCGCGGCATGCACGAATGGATCGAGGTGCTCGAGGCCGCCAATGTCCCCTGCGGCCCGATCAACAACATGCAACAGGTGTTCGAGGATCCGCAGGTGCAGCACCGCGGGCTGAAAGTCGAGATCCCGACGCCAGCGGGCGTTTCCTGCCCGACGGTGGCGAGCCCGATGCGTTTTTCCGGGACACCGGTGGAGTACAAGGTGCCGCCGCCGGCGCTGGGCCAGCACACGCAGGAGATTTTGCAGGGTCTGCTCGGCATGGAGCGGCAGGCGCTGGAGGCGCTTGCGGCGAAAGGTATCGTCTGAGCTGCGGATGCAGGCCGCGCCACTGTCGCGGCCAGACGAATTCGGCGACGCTCTACAGGGACTTCTTCAGCCAGTGCCCCACTTCGCCGATGATGCCGCGGCGGAAGGCGAGCACGCATGCCACGAAGATCGAGCCCTGGATGATCGTCACCCACTGTCCCATCCCCGAGAGATAGTGCTCCATCGTGATGATGATGAACGCGCCGACAACCGGGCCGAACACCGTGCCGAGCCCGCCGAGCAGCGTCATCAGCACCACCTCCCCCGACATGGTCCAGTGCACGTCGGTAAGCGACGCCAGCTGGAACACTAGCGCCTTGGTCGAGCCCGCGAGTCCGGCGAGCGTCGCCGACAACACGAACGCGAGCAGCTTGTACTGGTCCGTCCTGTAGCCAAGCGAGATCGCGCGCGGTTCATTCTCCCGAATCGCCTTCAACACCTGGCCAAAGGGCGAATGAATGATGCGGTGAATGAGCAGGAAGCCCACAAGGAAGATCGCCAGCACGAAGAAGTACATCACCAGCACGTTGGACAGGTCGATCAAGCCGAACAGCATGCCGCGCGGCACCGCCTGGATGCCGTCTTCGCCGCCGGTGAATGGCGCCTGCATGCAGAAAAAGAAGATCATCTGGGCCAGCGCCAGCGTAATCATGGCGAAATAGATTCCCTGGCGCCGGATCGCAAGCAAGCCGGTCACAATGCCCAGCAGCGCCGATGCCCCGGTTCCGAACAGGATCGCGAATTCCGGGTTGAAGCCCCACGCCTTCGCCGCATGCGCGCAAACGTATCCTGCCGTTCCGAGAAACATCGCGTGGCCGAACGACAGCAGGCCGCCGAAACCGATCAGCAGATTGAAGGCGCAGGCGAACAGGGCGAAGCAAAGCGCTTTCATCAGGAACACCGGATAGACGACGAACGGGGCCAGCACAAACAGCGCCACCATCACCGCGAAGGCGATGCGCTGGTGCTGCGGCGCCCCATGCCCGCCCGCCACGCCGACCGCCGCCTTTTGCTCTGCCATTGATCGACCGCCTCAGCGCTGGGTGCCGAACAGGCCGGCGGGCCTGATCAGCAACACGATCGCCATAATGATGAATATCACCGTGTTCGACGCCTCGGGATAGAACACCTTGGTCAGGCCTTCGATCACCCCGAGCGTGAAACCGGTCACGATGGAGCCCATGATCGATCCCATGCCGCCGATCACGACCACGGCAAACACCACGATGATCAGGTCAGCCCCCATCAGTGGATTGACCTGATAAATGGGCGCCGCCATTACGCCGGCCAGCCCCGCCAGTCCGACGCCGAAACCGTAGGTAAGGGTAATCATGCGCGGCACATTGATGCCGAAGGCCTGCACCAGCGCCGGATTTTCGGTCGCCGCGCGCAGATACGAACCGAGCTTGGTGCGTTCGATCACGAACCAGGTGCCAAAGCACACGACGACCGACGCCACGATCACCCACGCGCGGTAATTGGGCAGGAACATGAAGCCCAGATTCTGCCCGCCTGACAGCGCCGACGGGATTTCATAGGGCAGCCCGGAGGAGCCGAATTCATGGCGGAACAATCCCTGAATGATCAGCGCGAGCCCGAAGGTCAGCAACAGCCCGTACAGGTGATCGAGCTTGTACAACTGCTTCAGCATGAGGCGCTCGATCAGCATGCCGACGAAACCGACGATGACGGGCACCAGGGCGAGCGACCACCAGTAGCCGATGCCGAGTTTGGTGAGCAGGAACCAGGCGCAGAACGCCCCCATCATGTACTGGGCGCCATGGGTGAAGTTGATGATGTTGAGCAAGCCGAAAATCACCGCCAGGCCGAGCGACAGCAGCGCATAGAACGAGCCGTTGATCAAGCCGATGAGAAGTTGGCCAAACAGTGCCTGGGTCGGTATGCCGAAAATCGTGTCCATCGCTGCCGCAGCCTTCGATTACCTTGGTCGAGGCGCGGGATGAGCGGCGGCGCAGCCGTCCGCTTCATCCCGCGATTTGATCCGGCCCATGGGCCGGACCAAGCTACTTCTTCGCCACCAGCGGGCAGTCGCCCTGATCCATCGGCCGGAATGCCTCCGCGGCCGGAATCGTCGCCTTTACCTTGTAGTAGTCCCAGGGTCCTTTCGACTCCGCCGGCTTCTTCACCTCGAACAGGTACATGTCATGGATATGCCGGCCGTCCTGGCGCACGCTGCCCTTGCCGAACGCCTGGTCGTCGCTCGGCATCTTTTTCATCTGCGCGATCACCTTCGGGCCGTCGTCGGACTTGATCGCCTCGACCGCCTTCAGGTAGTGCAGCGTCGCCGAGTACACGCCCGCCTGCGCCATCGTCGGCATCGCGCCCTTATGCAGTTTGCCGAAACGCTCGGACCAGGCGCGCGTTTGCGGCGTGCGGTCCCAATAGAACGCCTCGGTGAGCAGCAATCCCTGCGCTTTTTCCAGGCCGAGCGCATGCACGTCGGTCAGGAACACGAGCAAGCCCGCGAACTGCTGCCCGCCCTTGACGATGCCGAATTCGGCACCCTGCTTGATCGCGTTGGTCGTGTCCGCGCCGGCGTTGGCGAGGCCGATGATCTGCGCCTTGGAGGACTGCGCCTGCAGCAGGAAGGAGGAGAAATCCGCGCTCGGGAAAGGATGGCGCACCTTGCCCAGAACCTTGCCGCCATTCTTGATCACCACCGCCTCGGCGTCGCGCTCGAGCGCATGGCCGAAGGCATAGTCAGCCGTCAGGAAGAACCAGTTCTTGCCGCCGGTCTTGACGATCGCCGAAGCGGTGCCGTTGGCGAGCGCCCAGGTGTCGTAGGTCCAGTGGATCGAGTTCGGCGTGCACGCCTTGCCGCTCAAATCCGATGTTGCGCCCGTGGAAACGATCAGCGCCTTGTTCTTTTCCTTGGTGATCTGATTGACCGCGAGCACCACCGACGAGGTCGGAACGTCCATGATCATGTCGACCTTGTCGACGTCGTACCACTGCCGCGCGATGCCCGAACCGACATCGGGCTTGTTCTGGTGATCCCCCACCAGTACCTCCACCTTCATGCCCTTCTTGGCAGCGCCGAAATCCTCGATCGCCATGCGCGCGGCCACCACCGAGCCCGGTCCGGCCAGATCGGCGTAGGTGCCGGCCTGGTCGTTCATCACGCCGATCTTGATCACGCCGTCCGAAATCTGCGCCTGCGCCGCGCCGAACGCGAGCGACACGGCGGTCGCCATGCCCAGCTTGAGTATTGTTTTCACGTCTTGTTTCTCCTCTTCATGGTTGTCAAACAATGAGCCTGTTTGAATACGAGGGGAAAAATCCCCTCGTGCTCCCCTAAATCGGCCCGCTGCAAGATACCGTTTGCAGCGGGTTCCAAACAACTCGCCCGTTCATACGCCGAGGTAATCGTGCATCTTCTGCATGTTGTGCTGGAGGTCGGCGTTGGCAATCGTGTCCACGATGCGTCCGTTTTCCATCACGTAATGGCGGTCCGCGACTTTTGCGGCAAAATGAAAATTCTGCTCGACCAGCAGGATTGTAAACCCTTGGGCCTTGATGCGCTCGATGGTGCGGCCGATTTGCTGCACGATGACCGGCGCCAGGCCCTCGGTCGGCTCGTCCAGAAGCAGCAGCCTCGCGCCGGTACGCAGAATCCGGCCGATGGCGAGCATCTGCTGCTCGCCCCCGGATAGCTTGGTCCCCTGGCTGGCCTGGCGCTCCTTCAGATTCGGAAACAGCTCGTAGATCTGCTCCACGCTCAATCCTCCGGCGCGCACCTGCGGCGGCAGCAGCAGGTTCTCCTTGACGTTGAGACTGGCGAAGATGCCGCGCTCCTCCGGACAGAAAGCGATGCCCGAGCGCGCGATGCGATTCGACGGCATGGCGATGGTCTCCGCGCCGGCAAAGCGGATCGATCCCTCGCGCCGGTCGACCATGCCCATGATCGATTTCAGCGTCGTCGTCTTGCCGGCGCCGTTGCGCCCGAGCAGCGTTACCACTTCGCCTTCGGCAATGTCGAAATCGACGCCGTGCAGGATATGCGACTCGCCATACCACGCGTTCAGCCCGCTTGCCGCCAGCAGCGTGGCGGCGCTCGCCGCGACCGCGCCTCGCGCCGCCTCAGGCATGTTCCGTCCCCAGGTAAGCGCTCATCACCCGCGCGTCGTTCGACACCGCGGCGTAATCCCCTTCCGCGAGCACTTCGCCGCGAGCGAGCACGGTGATGTAGTCGGAGAGGTTCTGCACCACGCTCAAGTTGTGCTCGACCATGAGAACGGTGCGGTTCGCCGCGACTCGCTTGATCAGCGCCGCGATGCGCTCCACGTCCTCATGCGTCATCCCCGCGGTGGGCTCGTCGAGCAGCATCATTTCCGGATCGAGCGCCAGCGTCGTGGCGATCTCCAGCGCGCGCTTGCGCCCGTAGGGGAGCTCGACCGCGACGGTAAGCTCGAACGCCGACAGGCCCACCGCGTCGATCAGCTCGCGCGCGCGGCCGTTCAGCTCGTCCAGTACCGATCCCGAGCCCCAGAAATCGAACGAGTTGCCGCGCTTGCGCTGCAGCGCCACGCGCACGTTCTCCAGAACGCTCAAGTGCGGAAACACCGCGGATATCTGAAACGAGCGCACCATGCCCAGGCGTGCTATCGCCGCCGGTTTCGATCCGGTAATGTCCTCGCCGTTGTACATGATCTGCCCGTGGGTCGACACGAGAAAATGCGTAAGCAGGTTGAAACAGGTGGTCTTGCCGGCGCCGTTGGGTCCGATGAGGGCGTGAATGTGCCCGCGCCTGACTTTGAGGTTGACGTCGTTTACCGCGACAAAGCCCTTGAATTCCTTGCTCAGGCCTTTGGTTTCGAGTATGTAATCGTCCATCCTCAGTATCGCGGTGGAGATCGGGATAGGCATTATAGCCACAGCCCCGGCGCGCGCAACCGCCAGATGGCCGATTTCCCGCCAATCGGTTTCAGCCGGCTATTCGATCTTGAGCCCGGTGGCATCGACTACAGGCTTCCACTTCGCCGACTCGGACTTGATGAACTCGGTCGACGCGGCGGGCGTCAGGTCCATCGATTCCATGGCGAGCTTGGACAATTGCTCCTGCATGGCCGGGTCCTTGAGCACTTTCGCGCTGGCGGCGCTGAGCGTGTCGATTACCGCGGCTGGCGTTCCCACCGGCGCCGCCACACCGTTCCAGAGGATGGCTTCGAAACCCTTCATGCCGAGCGCTTCGTCCACTGTCGGGACGTCCGGCGCGAGCGGCGATCGCTTCCCCGAGAATATAGCCAGAATCTTCGCCTGGCCGCCCTGGTGCAGGGCCAAGCCGGACGATAGCGCTTCGATCATGACATCGACCTGGCCGCCGAGGAGGGCGGGTTTTACCTGGCCGCTGCCTTTGTAGGGAATATGCTCGATCTTGACGCCGGTCTCGTACAGGAATCGCTCCATGCTGAGGTGCAGATAGGTGCCCTGGCCGGGCGAACCAAAGCGCAATTTTCCCGGATCTGCGCGCGCCGCATCGACCAGCGCTTTCAGCGTTTGCGGTGCCGACTTGTTTGCCATGATGATCACCGCCGAGCCGCCGACGACGGCAATCGTGGTGAAATCCCTGAGGTAGTCGTACTGCGGCTTCGTCGCCATGAGGTTGTACAGGGCCAGACTCGATGCCGTGCTGAACAGCAGCGTATACCCGTCCGGAGTGCTGCGCTTCACCTCGACCGATCCGATCGCGCCGCTCGCGCCGGCCCTGTTGTCGACAACAACGGACTGGTTCAATACCTTCGACAGCCCGTTGCCGTAGTTGCGCGCGAAGATATCTGTTGGCCCGCCGGGCGGAAACGGAACGATGAGGCGAATCGGCTTGGTCGGAAACGCCGGTTGGGCCAGCGCCAGGGTGCTCACCCAAAGGCAGGCGGCGGTCGCGGCGATGCCTGCCAGGCGCAGCAGAATACGCAGAGGGATCATGCCTTTCTCCTTTGGCTCATGGTCGTGAGGCGCGCCGCGTGACCGTCGCGCCGCTGCGAGTTTAACAGCTGCGGTCACAACCCGGCTTCACGCCATTTTGGATCGGGCTCGGCCGGATCGCTGCGGTAGCCTGCGGCCCGGATGGCCGCGATGGCGCAGTATTCATCCTTGTCGGAAGCATCGCCGCTGATACCGACTGCACCTATGGCCTGCCCGGCCGCATCGAGGATCAGCACGCCCCCCGGAACGGGAATGAAGCGCCCGCCGGATGCCGCGGCCAGCGCGCCCTGGAAGGCGGGACGGCCCGCCATGCGGTCGCGGATCAGGCGCGTCGGCATGCCCATGCCGAGCGCGGCCCAGGCCTTGCCGAAGGCGACATCGAAGCGCAACAGGCCGCAGCCATCCTCGCGCTTGAACGTCACCAGGTTGCCCCCCGCGTCGATCACGGCCACCGCCAGCGGCAGCAACCCTTCCCTGATGCGTATGGCGATCGCCTCGTCGACGACGCGTGCGGCGCCCGCCAGGGGCAGGCTCGAATGCACGGCTCGCAGATGTTCCGGCACGGTTTCCCCTGTTCCTCTTCAGCGTCCCTTCCACTGCGGCTTGCGCTTGGCGACGAAGGCGTCGATGCCTTCCTGCGCGTCTTCCGCCATCATGTTGCAGGCCATCGTTTCGCTCGCCAGCTCATAGGCCTTATCCAGCCCCATCTCCAGCTGCCGGTAGAACATCTGCTTGCCCGCCTTGATCGCAACCGGCGTCTTGGCGAGGATCGAGTCGGTCAACTTCCTGACTTCCGCGTCGAGTTGCTCCAGCGGCACGACGCGATTCACCAGGCCGCGCGCAAGCGCGTTCTGCGCGTCGATGAAATCGCCGGTGAGCAGCATTTCCAGCGCCTGCTTGCGCCCGAGATTGCGCGCGAGCCCGACCGACGGCGTGGCGCAGAACAAGCCCAGGTTCACCCCCGACACGGCGAAGCGCGCATTGTCGGAGGCCACCGCCAGGTCGCACATCGAGACGAGCTGGCAGCCGGCCGCGGTGGCGATGCCGTGCACGCGCGCGATCACCGGCTGCGGCATGCGCACCAGCGTGAGCATCAGCTTGCTGCACTGATCGAACAGGGCGCGCTGGAACGCCTTCGCCGGGTTGGAGCGCATTTCCTTGAGGTCGTGCCCGGCACAGAACGCCTTGCCCGCGCCCGCCAGAACCACCGCGCGGGCGCCGCTATCGGCGGCGATACGGTCCAGTTCGGCCTGCAGCTCGCTCATCAGCCCCTGTGACAGGGAATTGAACTGCGCCGGCCGGTTGAGCGTAAGCGTCACCACGCCCGCTTCGTCCTGTCTGAGCAACAGTGGCTCCGTCGCCACCGTCTGGGTGTTCGCGTTCATTTCTTGCCTCCTGTGTATTGACCCACCCTCACCCCTGGCCCCTCTCCCTGAGGGAGAGGGTAACGTCGTGAGCCGCCCCCTCGGGGGCGGCACCTATTCGATCGCCTGCGCCGACTTGGCCAGCTGGCGCAGCACGAACTTCTGGATCTTGCCGGTCGAGGTCTTCGGCAGCACGCAGAACACCACCGCTTTGGGAACCTTGAAGCGGGCCAGGTGACCACGGCAATGCTCGATCATGTCCTGTTCCGTAAGCTTCGCGCCCTCTTTCAGCTCGACAAAAGCGCAGGGCGTCTCCCCCCACTTGGGATCGGGTCGCGCCACGGCCGCCGCCGCCAGTACCTGGGGATGGCGGTAGAGGGCCTCCTCGATTTCAAGCGAGGAAATATTCTCGCCGCCGGAAATAATGATGTCTTTCGACCGGTCCTTGATCTTGACGTAGCCGTCGGGCTGCATCACCGCCAGGTCGCCGGAGTGGAACCAGCCGCCGGCAAAAGCTTCCGCCGTCGCCTTGGTATTCTTCAGATAACCCTTCATCGTGATATTGCCGCGAAACATGATTTCGCCCATGGTCTCGCCGTCCGCGGGCACCGGCGTCATGGTCTCGGCATCCATCACCGCGAGCCCCTCCTGCATGAGGTAGCGCACGCCTTGCCGGCCGTTGCGCTCGGCGCGTTTGCCGATGTCCAGGGCGTTCCACTCCTCGTGCCTGGCGCACACCGTCGCCGGTCCGTAGGTCTCGGTGAGGCCGTAGACGTGGGTCAGGTCGAAGCCGATCTTCTCCATGCCCTCGATCATCGACGCCGGCGGCGCGGCGCCCGCGACCATGGCCGACACCTTGTGCGCAATGCCCGCGCGCAATGCCGGATCGGCGTTGATCAATCCGCTGTGCACGATCGGCGCGCCGCAGTAATGCGTGACGCCGTGCTCCTTGATCAGGCGGAAAATCTGCACCGGATCGACCTTGCGCAAGCAGACGTTGACGCCGGCATTGGCCGCCATCGACCAGGGGAAGCACCAGCCGTTGCAGTGGAACATGGGCAGCGTCCACAGGTAGATCGAATGCTGCGGCATGCCCCAGGTGACGATATTGCACAGGCCGTTGAGATAGGCGCCGCGATGATGGTAGACCACGCCCTTGGGATTGCCGGTGGTGCCGGAGGTGTAATTGAGCGAGATCGCCATCCATTCATCGGCGGGCGGCCGCCAGTCGTATTCCGGGTCGCCCTCGGCGAGCAGGGCCTCGTAGCTCTTCTCCCCGAGCAACTCGCCCGCACCAGCGTATTCCTTGTCGTCGATGTCGATGACGACCGGCCGGTGCGCCACCTGCTCCAGCGCGCGCGCGACCGTCCCGGAAAATTCCCGGTCGGTGATCAATACGCGCGCGTTGCCGTGATTCAGCATGAACGCGATCGCGTCCGCATCGAGGCGGGTATTGAGCGAGTTCAGCACCGCGCCGAGCATGGGCACGCCGAAGTGGCATTCGTACATCTCCGGCGTGTTGGCCGCCATCACCGCAACGGTGTCGCCGATGCCGATGCCGCGCCCGGCGAGCGCCGAGGCCAGGCGCCGGCAGCGCGCATAGGTTTGCTTCCAGGTGTAGCGGCGCGCGCCGTGCACCACGGAGACCCGCTCGGGATAGACGCAGGCGGCGCGCTCGACGAAAGTGAGCGGCGTCAGCGGCGCGTAATTGGCCGGATTGCGGTCGAGGTCGGTTTCGTAGGCGTTGGCGTGGTCCATGGGGGTGCAGGCTCGGTAGCGGAGGGATGGGTCAATCTACCACAGGCGCAGCCAAACCGCGCGCGCTGAAGCCGCTGGTTTCGACATCTCCTTTATTATCCCTCAACGGCTCTCGCGCAATTTCGCGAGCTTCACCTTGATCTGCGGCAGCGCCGCCGACACTGCCTTTTCGCCCTCGAGCACCGCCATGTGCCGGTCCTGGAAATCAGTCCCCCTGAGGCCCGACGTCTGCGGCCGGATCACCACGTCCGCATCCCTGAGTTCGTAGCGCCCGATGGTCTGCCCCATGATCGAGAAGGTCTGCAGCAGCACGTCAATCGTGCTCTTGGTGCTGCCGTATTGGGGCTGGTCGGAGATATCCACGGCAATGATGAAATCAGCGCCCATGTCCCGCGCCGCCTTCACTGGCACCGGGCTCGCCAGGCCGCCATCGACATATTCGCGGCCGTTGATCTTCACCGGCTGAAACACACCCGGCACGCTGCTCGACGCGCGCACCGCCATGCCGGTATTGCCGCTGCGGAACACCGTCGCCTCGCCGCTTTGCAAATCGGTCGCGACCACGCCAAACATGCGCGGCAGCTTTTCCAGCGGACGCTGGCCGATGGCGCGGTTGACAAAATTCTGCAAAGCCTCGCCGCGGATGACGCCGCGGTCCGGCAGCGACCAGTCGCTGACCTGGCCCTCTTCCATCTGCAGCGCCAGCTTCTGCAACTCGAACCCGCCGTTGCCGGCGGCATACAGCGCACCGACCACGGCGCCGGCGCTGGTGCCGACAACGAGGTCGGGAACGATGCCCTGCGCTTCCAGCGCCTTGATCGCTCCAATGTGGGCAAAACCGCGCGCCGCGCCGCCGCCAAGGACCAGTGCGATCCTGGGTGCGGGCCTGGTTACAGCCGCCGCCGGTGGCGGCGTCTGGGGTACGGGCTTGACCGGCGCAGTGCAAGCTGCCAATAGCGCTAACGCCAGACAGAGGACAAGCAGACGACGTTGCAGCGATTTCATCCTGGCTGAATTCTATCCTGCTTCGCCGCCGCCACGCGGTTCTCGCTTTCGGATTTTCGAAAGGGGCCAGGCTCACATTGATATCCTTGCCCTTTGAGCCGTTCAGAAACAAAATTTCCGAGCCTGGCCTGTTGATACCCGCTTTAATGCCATCACTATTGCCATTTTTGACAATGAGACAGGCGTTCGATGGTCGGCTAGCGCTCCCGCGCCGCCTCATGGAAAGCCTTTTGCACCGGCGATAGCAGGTATTCGAGCACGGTGCGCGTGACCAGATGGATTTCGGCCGAGACCTGCATGCCGGAAGCGAGGCGGAATTTCCGGCCGTCGGCCTCGAGGTGCTGGTCCTTCAGGTCCACCAGGGTGCGATAGGCGAGCGGCTCCCCGTTGAACAAAGAATGGCGAGGCTCGCCGGCCCGGAGTTCGGGAGCAGGTCACTGACCCTTTCTTGTTCCCTGCTTCTTGTCCCGTTCTTGTTTCTTTACCCTGCTTCAAAGCCGGATATGCGATAATCCGGTTTTCCGGATTCCGGGTGACATCATGGATGCGATCAGATTGGGCAAGAAGGGACAGCTCTCGCTGCCCGCGGCGGTACTGCGCAAAATGGGCATACAGGGCGCAGCGACGCTGCTCATCGAGACGACCGACGACGGCGCCGTGATCTTGCGGCCCGCTGCGGTATATCCCGTCGAGGTATACACCGAAGCGCGCATGAAGGAGTTCGAGGATGCGAATCGGGTCACCGAATCCGAGGCAGCCCGTGTGCGCAAGGCGCTGCTGCGGCGCAAGCGGTGAAGCTGTTTCTCGACGCCAACGTCATCTTCTCCGCCGCGCACCGCGAGGCGGGGCGGTCGCAGCATCTGGTCGCATTGGCGCGCGGCGGCTTGTGCGAATTGCTCGCCTCCGCACATGCGCTGGAGGAAGCCCGGCGCAACCTCGAACTCAAGTCTGCCGGGTTCGAGCGCAGGCTCGAGAAAGCGCTCGGACACACCAGGGTCGTCGCCGAAGCGCCCGCCGCCCTGGTCGAATGGGCGCGGGCTCAGGGCTTGCCCCTCAAGGACGCGCCAATTCTCGCCGCTGCCGTCCATGCGCGAGCCGATTTGCTGGTGACCGGTGACGTCCGGGACTTCGGTCATTTGTTCGGTCGTGCATTGCGCGGCACGCGCGTCGTCACCCCAAGGGTGGCGCTCGACCTGGTTCTCAAAAGCGCGGGCGCCTAGCCGCCATTTCATTCGATCACCCGCCCGGCACGCAGCTGCGCTACTCTAATCGGATGCGCCCGCCCCCCGCCGGGCGCGAGGAGCTGACCATGGCCAAGGGACGATGCGTTTGCGCTGTGCTGACCTACGAGCTGGACGGCCCGTTCAGCGCGATGATCCATTGTCACTGCTCGATGTGCCGCAAGCAGCACGGCACCGGCTTCGCCACCTTCGTCATCGCGCCGATCGCCGGCTTTCGCTGGATCTCTGGCGAAGACCGGCTGGTGCGCTATCGCTCCTCGCCGAACGGGGTGCGCAGCTTTTGCAGCGTGTGCGGCTCGGCCGGGCCCACGCCGATGCCCGAACATGGCGTCGTCGCCGCGCCCGCGGCGAGTTTGGACGGCGAACCGGGCATCAAACCCCAGACCCACATTTTCACCGGCTCCAAGGCGCCGTGGGATGCCATCACAGATGCGTTGCCGCAGCACGAGGCATTCCCGCCCGGGCTCGGCGCTGAAAGCGTGCCCCGCCCCGTGGTGACGCCGCGCCCGGGAATTACCGAGGGCAGCTGCCTCTGCGGCGAAATCGCTTACGAAATCACCGGTGCGCCGGTGCGCATGATGAACTGCCATTGCAGCCGCTGCCGCCTCGGCCGCGCCGCGGCGCACGCCACCAACGTGTTCTACAAGCTCGACCAGTTCCGCTGGGTGCGCGGCGCGCCACTCGTGACCGAATACAAAGTGCCCGATGCGCGCTTTCACACCGTGGCCTTCTGCTCGCGCTGCGGCGCCAAGGTGCCCAGGCCATCGCCCGAGCGCGGTATCGCCGCGGTACCGGCGGGGTCGCTCGACACCGACCCGGGCATGCGCGCGCAGGCGCATATCTTCGTCGCGGACAAGGCGCCCTGGTTCGACATCACCGGGCCCTTGCCGCAGTTTCCTGGAATGCCGCCGGCGTAGGAATTGCGTTGCGTCCCGTACCGACCCTGGGGTCTTCGCCCGCCGTGACTGAGAGGCCAAACTGGGCAAATGACGCCCAATGGCCCGCGGCGTTCTAACTACAGTTGGTGTGGACGGGCCACCGGCACCGTGCCAATGTTGCCGGCGGTGATCGTCCGCCGCACACCAAGACGTAAAACCGCACTGTAAGGTGGTCCGCCAATATTGGGTGGACTTGCTTTTTTGTATATACGCATATACAATAAATAAGTGGACAAAGACCCCGACAAAGAAGACCGCAATCGCGCAGAACGCGGTCTCTCATTGGACCTTGCCGAGCACCTCGACTGGGCGACAGCACTAATCTGGGAAGACACGCGCAAAGACTATGGGGAGCGGCGCTACTGTGTGCTTGGCTACATTGAAGATCGCTTGCATAGCGTGGTGTTCCCACCCCGCGAGGGAAGACCGCGGGTCATCAGTCTGCGTAAAGCTAACAAACGAGAGGTAAAGAGATATGAAAAAGCGACTCAAATCTGAAAAAGCCACCCGCGACAATCCGGAATGGACCACGGAGATGATTGCCAAGGCCCGCCCGGCGAAGGAGGTCTTACCTAAAATCTTTGGCACCCGTACTGCGGCCGGTATGCTAAAGCCACGTGGACGTCCCAAGTCTCCGGAATCAAAAATTGCGATTAGTCTTAGGTTGTCGCCAGATACGCTGGCGCGATGGAAGGCTACTGGCCCAGGTTGGCAAACACGTATGGCGAATGTTCTGCGTGAATCAGTGTAGGTGAGGCCCAGCTATGCGTCGCAGCGGACGCGCATGAAGCCGCGCGCCGTTGGGCGCGAGCGTTGGGTCCCGCACCGATCCAGCAGCCAATCGATGCTGGCGGTCTAGCCGAAAAACATCGTCCGCCTCAGAGTACGCTACCAGCTTGCCCGCGCCGCGCCTCAGCCCGCGCCCGGGGTTTCGAGCTTGAGCCAAACGCACTTGCCCTTGCTCTCGGCCTGGATCCCTTGCAATACCTGAACGTGCTCGGCGACCTCGTCGTCGGTGGCAGCGAGCACCGGCAGCCGCGCACGCTCGACCGGCACGCCTTCGGCTGACAGCGTGATTGCCGGCGCCTGCTCTAACTCCATGACCAGGCTTTCCTGTCCGCGCGTCATCACCAGATAAACCTCGGCCAGCAGCTCCGCGTCGAGCAGCGCGCCGTGCAGGGTGCGGTGCGTGTTGTTTACGCCGTAGCGTTCGCACAAGGCATCGAGCGAATTCTTCTTGCCCGGATGCAGTTCCTTCGCCAGCTTGAGCGTGTCCTTGACGCTGGCGCAGTGCTGCAACAGCGGCGGCAGCTCGGCCAGCGCCAACTCCCGCTCGAGGAACTCGACGTCGAAAGGCGCGTTGTGGATGACCAGTTCCGCACCGCGGATGTATTCGATGAATTCGGACGCGATTTCGCGGAACTTCGGTTTGTCGAGCAGGGACTCGTCGCTGATGCCGTGCACCTTCATCGCGCCCTCTTCGCTGGCGCGCTCGGGATTGAGATAGTGGTGAAAGTGGTTTCCGGTGGGACGGCGGTTGAGCAGCTCGAGGCAGCCGATCTCGATCACCCGGTCGCCCAGCTTGGCGTTCAGGCCGGTGGTCTCGGTGTCGAGGACGATCTGGCGCATCAGTCGCCCGCGGCAGGCTGCGTCACTGCTTTGTCCGCGCCCGCGCGCTCGCGCCGCGCGAGGTAGCTGTACACCGTGGGCACGACGAACAGCGTCAGCAGCGTGCCGAGCAGCATGCCGCCGACGATGACCCAGCCGATCTGCGAACGGCTTTCGGCGCCTGCGCCGCGCGCCAGCGCCAGCGGCAGGGCGCCCAGCACCATCGCCCCGGTGGTCATCAGGATCGGCCGCAGCCGCAGCACCGAGGCCTCGATCAAGGCTTCCCGCAGCGCCTTGCCCTGCTCGCGCAGCTGGTTGGTGAACTCCACGATCAGGATGCCGTGCTTCGTGATCAAACCCACCAAGGTCACCAGTCCGATCTGGCTGTAGACGTTGAGCGTGCCGCCGGTCAAAAGCAGCGCCGCGAGCGCGCCGGTCATCGACAGCGGCACCGATAGCATGATGATAAACGGATCGGCGAAGCTCTCGAACTGGGCCGCCAGCACCAGATAGATGAACGCCAGCGCCAAAAGGAAGGTCAGCGTCAGGCCTGCGCTCGATTCGCGGAACTCGCGCGACTGGCCGTTGTAGTCGATCGCGGTGCCGACGGGCAGGTGCGCGCTTGCCTTTTCCTCGAGGAATTTGAGCGCCTCGCCGAGGGGATAGCCGGGCGCGAGGTTGGCGCTGATGGTGACCGCTACGCGCTGGCCGAAGCGGTTGAACTCGCGCGCCGAAACCCCTTCCTTGAGACTGACCAGTTGCTCGAGCGGGATCATCTGGTCACCGCGGCCGCGCACGAAAATATTGGAAATGTCATCGGGCGTGCTGCGATCGGCCGGAACCACCTGCACGATGACATCGTACTGCTCGCCATTCTGCTTGTAGCGCGTCACCTGGCGCCCGCCGAGCATCGTCTCGAGCGTGCGGCCGACGGTGTCCACCTGCACATTGGTGTCGTTGGCCTTGTTGCGGTCGACGCGCACGCGCACTTCGGGCTTGTTCAGCTTCAGATCCGATTCCAGCGCCTGCAGATTCGGATTCGCCGCGGCATCGGCGAGGATGCGGTTGACGATGTCGTCGAGTTTCTCGCGCTCGAGCGAGCTGATGATGACCATTTGCACCGGCTTGTCGCGCGGGCTCTGTCCGAGCGAGGCCGGCGTGATCGGAAAGCCGAGTATGCCCGGCAGCCCGCCGAACAGCTTCGGCTGCAGTTCGCGCGCGACGTCGAAGGATTTGCGCTGGCGCAGATCCCAGTCGGTCAGGCCGATGAAGGAGATCCCTTGCGACACCGTGGGGAAACCCGTGATGACGAAGTAACGCTCCACGTCCCTGGTGTTCTTGAACATCGTTTCCGCGCGCTGCTGGTACCTCTGCATGTAGTCGATGGTCGCGCCTTCGGGGCCGATGAAAACAGCGATCACCACGCCGCGGTCCTCCAGAGGCGAGAGCTCCTGCTTCAGCTGCTTGAACAGGAACACGCTGGCTCCGGCCACGGCGAGTCCGACGAGCAGCACCACCCAGCGCGCGCCGAGGGCGGCGGTCAAAAGCCGTTTGTAGCCCTGCGTTATGCCGTTGAACAAGCGCTCTATCTGGTTGTAGAGCCAGGAATGCCTCGGTTCGTGCTTGAGCAGCACCGAACACATCATCGGCGACAAGGTCAGCGCGACGAAACCCGATACCAGCACTGCCCCAGCCAGCGTCAGCGCAAACTCGACGAACAACTTGCCGGTGCGGCCGGTCATGAACGCCACCGGCGCGTACACCGCCGCCAGGGTGATGGTCATGGCGACCACCGCGAAACCGATCTCCCTCGCCCCCTGCAGCGCCGCCTGCATGCGCGGCATGCCGTTCTCGACGTGGCGGTAGATATTCTCCAGCATCACGATGGCATCGTCGACCACCAGGCCGATGGCGAGCACGAACGCGAGCATGGTCAGCGTATTGATGGAGAAATTGAACACGTACATCAGGGTGAACGCACCGATCAGCGACACCGGGATGGTCACCAGCGGGATGATGGTGGCGCGCAGCGAGCGCAGGGACACGAAAATCACCAGCGCCACCAATGCCACCGCCTCGAGGATGGTGGTGAATACCGCGTCGATCGAGCGCTCGATGAACACCGACGAATCGTAGGCGATGTCGACTTGCATCCCCGGCGGAAGCTCCGCCACCAGGCGCGGCAATTCGGCGCGCACCGCCTTGGACAGCACCAGCGGATTGGCGGTGGATTGCTTGATCACCCCAAGCGCCACCGCCGGCCTGCCGTTGAAGCGCACCACCGAGCGCTCGTTTTGCGCCGCGACTTCGACCTTGCCGATGTCGCCGATGCGCACCGGAAAACCATTGACGTTCTTCACCACCACGGCAGCGAATTCCATGGGCTGGTTGAGGTCGGTCTGCGCCACCACCGAGAATTCACGCTCGCGGCTCTCGATCCGGCCGGCGGGCACTTCCAGATTCTGCTTGCGCAGCGCGTCTTCGACGTCGGCCGGCGTCAGGCGGTAGGCGGCAAGCCGGTCGCGATCGACCCAGATGCGCATGGCATAACGGCGCTCGCCGAACACGCGCACGTCGGCCGCCCCCGGCAGGGTCTGCAACCGGGTCTTGACGATGCGGCTGGCGTAATCGGTCACCTCCAGCGGCGACATGCGATCGCTGGAAAACGCCAGCCAGATGATCGGATTGGCGTCGGCCTCGACTTTTGCCACCACCGGTTCGTCCACGTCCTTGGGCAGCCGGCCGCGCACGCGCGCCACCCGGTCGCGCACGTCGTTGGCGGCGGAATCGGCGTCGCGCTCGAGGCGGAACTTGATCGCGATCTGGCTCTGCTCCGAGCGGCTGATCGAGGTCAGCGTCGCGATGCCCTCGATTCCCGCCAGGGAATCCTCAAGCACCTTGGTGACCTGGCTCTCTACGATCTCGGCGCTGGCGCCGGCGTACCTGGTTTCGACGGTGACCACCGGCTCGTCGATCTTGGGATATTCACGCACCGCCAACCGGGAATAGCTCACCACGCCGACGAGCAGCACCGCCAGGGACAGCACGGTAGCGAACACCGGGCGGCGGATGCAGATCTCTGAGATGACCATGACCGGAAAAAGCTAGGAACGTGGTCCGGGTTTTGCGGGCGCTGCCCCCGCGGGGGCACCGGCAGACTGCGCCCCAGATGGCCCCCCCTGAGGATTCGCATTCACGGCGGCGCCGTCCCGGATCTTGAGTTGTCCGGCCGTCACCACCTCGTCGCCGGGCCGCAGACCTGCGGTCACCTCTACTTTGGCGTTGCGGCGCAGTCCGATCTTGACCTGTACGCGCTGTGCTTTTCCCTCAACCGCCCTGAAAACATACTGATCGGCGCCCATCGGCATCAGCGCCTCTTCCGGAATGGTCATGGCGCTGGCGCGCTCCGAAAATATCACGCGCACATTGGCAAACATGCCGGGCCGCAGATTGCCTCGCGTGTTGTCCAGTCTGGCGCGCAGCGACAGCGAGCGGCCTGCCTGGTCGATGAGCGGATCGATCGCTATCAGTCTTGCCTTGAACGTCTGGCCGGGAAAGGCGTCGGTCTTGATTTCCACCAACTGCCCCAGTTTCACTTTGCCGAAATAATTTTCCGGCAGACGGAAATCGAGCTTGAGCTCGCTCATGTCCTCCAGGGTGACCAGATCCTGCCCTTCTTTCACGTAATCCCCGACGCTGACCTGGCGCAGGCCGATGGTGGCGTTGAACGGCGTCAGGATTTGTGTTTTCGCCAGGCGCGCCTCGGACAGAGCCAGGTTCGCTTCGGCCACCTTCAAACCGTTGAGCGCCTGATCGCCGGCGTTCGCACTGACAAATTTGCTTTTCTGAAGCTCCTGCGTGCGCTCGTAATTCGTCTGCGCCAGCGCCAGATTGGCACGCGCCTGCTGCACCTCGGCCGCCTGGGTGGAACTGTCGAGCAGCAGCAGCGCCGCGCCCTTGCTGACGCGTGCGCCCTCGGTGAAATGGATGGCGCTAATGCGGCCGGAGATCTCCGGCCGCACGACAACCGACTCGTTGGATCGCAGCGAACCGACGGCGCTCACGTCTTCCTGCAATGTCTGCAGCACCACTTTGGCCGTTTCAACGGGAATCGCGAATCCGCCAGGGGGGCCGGCTGCAGCCGGCGCGCCGGCTGGCCGCGGCGCGCCTGCCGGCTGCGGCGCAAGCGGGCTGCGGTTGGCGTAATAAGCATAGGCCCCCAGCGCAACCAGCGCCAGCACGGAGACCACGGTAACCAGAATTCTTTTCGATGCCGCCATGGCGAATAACAGTCCTTTGGTCGAGAATCGCGGAGCGCGCAGCGACGGCTCGCGCAACTGGGCTTAATTGTAACCGAGACAGGCCGTCTTGCTGCCGGCCCGCCACGGAATAAACTAACCGGTGAGCGCGGTTATGCCCCGGTTGGCCAGCGCATCGGCGCGCTCGTTCTCGGCATGTCCCGCGTGCCCCCGCACCCAGTGCCAACGGATGCGGTGACCGCCGGCGAGCCGATCCAGTTCCAGCCAGAGATCGACATTTTTCACCGGTTTCCTGTCGGCCGTCTTCCAGCCGCGGCGCTTCCACGACGCGATCCACTCGCTGATTCCCTTCTGCACGTACTGCGAGTCGGTGTAGAGATCGATATCGCAGGGCCGTTTCAGCGCTTCCAGCGCGCGAATCACGGCGGTCAGCTCCATGCGATTGTTGGTGGTGTCGGGCTCGCCGCCGAAAAGCTCCTTCTCGCGGCCGTCGAGCTCTAGCAGTGCGCCCCAGCCACCCGGGCCGGGATTGCCCTTGCACGCGCCGTCGGTGTGGATGCGCACCCGCGCCGCTTTCGCCGAAGCGCTCAAACTTCGGTCCCATTTCTGTGATGATTGTGCTGGGTGACCGGCGACATGGCCGGCGCCGCTGCCGCCTGAGTGCGCCAACCCGGCATCACCAGGCGCATGCCGACGGTGCGTTTGATCGCACGCACGACGTACACGCCGCCGGCGATCGGCCACCAGCGCTCGCCGGCCTTTTCCATGAAAGCGGAGCGCGCGAGCCATTTCGCCTGCGAGAACGGCGGCGCGTAGCAGCCGAAGCGGCCGCCGTTCAGTTCGAAACTCAGCAACTGCAGCCAGTCCTTCAGGCGCAACAAGCCGATGAAGCGGCCGCACCAGGGATATTCGTTCCGGCCTGGGCCAAGTGCGCGTCTCAGGCCCCAGATGCTGAGCGGATTGAATCCGGAGATCACGATCTGGCCGTCCGGCATGAGCACGCGCGCGGCTTCGCGCAGAATCCGGTGGGGATGAGCGCTGAATTCGAGCACGTGTGGCAGCACCACCAGGTCGACGCTGCCGCTCGCCAGCGGCAAAGCGCCGCTGTCGGCAACGAGGTCGCTGGCGCGATCGAGGCCGAGGCGGGTGCGCAGCGGAATGCGGTTCTGGCGCAGCAAATCGATCTGGGACAAGCCCACCTGGACCGCGTTGAAGCCGAACACGTCCTCCACCGCGTGGTCGAACTGCATTTGTTCCCAGCGCAGGACGTATTCGCCCTTGGGCGTGGCGAACCAATCAGACAGAGTTGACTTTTGCTGTGCTTCCACCAAAACTAGGCCTATGTCCGATAAAAACGAATTCGAAGTCGTTCCGCTGCGCGCGTTCAAGGACAACTACATCTGGACGCTGCGCAACGACCGTTACGCCGCCGTCGTCGATCCGGGCGATGCCCAACCCGTGCTCGATTACCTGCGGCGCGAACGGCTGGAACTGTGCGCCATACTCGCCACCCATCATCACGCCGACCACGTCGGCGGCGTCGCCGATCTGCTCGCGCACCGCGCCGTGCCGGTCTACGGCCCTCGCGGCGAACCCATACCTACGCTGACCCACCCGGTCGGCGAAGGCGACGAGGTCGGGATTCCTCAACTGGGATTGCGTTTCAACGTGCTCGACATACCCGGACATACACGGGCGCATATTGCTTATTATGGCGCAAATTCGCTGTTCTGCGGCGATACGCTGTTCGCCTGCGGTTGCGGACGCCTGTTCGAAGGCACGGCGCCGCAAATGGCCGCTTCGTTGGCCAAGCTCGCGGCATTGCCCGACGAGACGCTGGTATATAGCGGTCATGAATACACCATGGCCAACATCGGCTTCGCCCTGGAGGTTGAACCGGACAATGTGGACCTCAAGGCGCGCGCCGCGAGCGACGCGGAAAAACGCAGGAGCGAACGCCCCACCCTGCCCTCCACCATCGGCCGCGAAAAGAAAACCAATCCGTTTCTGCGCTGCCTGCAACCCGCGGTGATCGCATCGGCAAACAAGTATCTGGGTGCGCGCGCAAGCGATCCGGTGCAGGTATTCGCGGCGATCCGCCAGTGGAAGAACAGCTACTGAGCGCGCAGCGCTCCGGAACCAAGCCACGGTTGTCGTTAATACAAAGTCGGGTGTGGGGTTTAAGACAAGATCGTCGATTGCGCACGGATGTGCGTCTTATCCGTGCGCAATCGACGATCCGCGCGGACGGGTTTACCGTCCGCACAGGTTTTGGCAAAACCTGCGCGCTACGCGCGCCAACCGTGGTTTCCGTGCGGACGAAAAGCGCATCCGCACGGAAACCACGGTTCTGGTTAACACCAAACGCAGCGCCGGGGTTATGCGAAGTTGCCACACATAAGGCCCTCTTTTTCCTTGGTTTTCCTTGACCGCGGCGACGCGCTCGGCTACCATTCTTCGTTGTCAATCGGGTAGGAGGCGTAGTGCGGGTATTGCGCTTTTCCGCGGCCATCGGCTTTATCGCGCTCAGTTCTGGCTGCGCCGTAACGCAGGTGCAGACCGACTTGGCATCCGCTGCGCTCAAACCTGCGACCGAACTGACTTCCGCGCCTGGCATGCGCGCAGCCGGCGACGCTGCATCGGCGAAGACACCCGCCCTCGTGGCGACGGAGGCTGCCCGCCCCGCCGCGATCCAGGATGCGCCCAGCCCCGCGTCGAGGGAGGTCAAAGACGGCCTGCGCACCATCCCCACCATCGACCTGACCGCGGTGCCTCCCGATTTGTGGGACCGCATCCGAACCGGCTTTTCCATGCCCAATCTGTCCAGCCCGATCGTGCAGGACCGGCAGATCTGGTACGCGAGCCAGCCGAGCTACGTCAAGCGCATGGTGGAACGCGGCAAGCGTTACCTGTACCACATCGTCGAGGAGCTGGAGAAGCGCGGCATGCCGACCGAGCTTGCGCTGTTGCCCATGGTGGAGAGCGCATTCAACCCGATGGCCTATTCGCGCGCCCACGCTTCCGGCCTGTGGCAATTCATCCCCTCCACCGGCAAGAGCTATAAGCTGCAGCAGAACTCCTGGTACGACGGCCGCCGCGACATAGTCGACTCGACCAGCGCCGCCCTCGACTATCTGCAGTTTCTGTATGAGATGCACGGCGACTGGCACCTGGCGCTCGCATCCTACAATTGGGGCGAGAACGCGGTGGCGCGCGCCATCGAGAAGAACCGGGCAAAAGGGCTGCCTACCGATTACCTCAGCCTCACCATGCCCAACGAAACGCGCTATTACGTGCCCAAGTTGCAGGCGCTGAAGAACATCATCGCAAGTCCGCATTCCTTCGGCGTCGACCTCGAGCCCGTGCCCAATGCGCCGTATTTCGTCACGATCGAAAAGACGCCTGACATCGATGTGCGCCTTGCCGCCAAACTGGCGGATATGCCGTTGGCCGAATTCCTCGCGCTCAATCCCGGCCACAACCGCCCGGTGATCGTGGCCAACGGCTCGCCCGCGCTGGTGCTGCCTGCCGACAGGGCGAAAATCTTCCTCGCCAACCTGGAAGGCCATGACCAGCCGCTGGTTTCCTGGCAACGATATACGTTCAAGGCCGGCGACAAGCTCGACCGTATCGCCGCCAGGAGCGGCATCTCGCTTGCCCGGCTCAAGGAAGTGAACGGTATCGGCCGGCGCACCAAGGTGGGACCGGGCTACCAGCTGATGCTGCCACTGAAGGGCGCGTCGCTGGAACCGCTGCCGGTCATGTTCCAGCCGCCGTCCGCGCCCGCGGCGCGCATGGTGGTGCGCAAGCTGAGCTACACGGTGCAGCGCGGCGACACTCTCCCGAAGATCGCCCAGCGCTACAAGGTCAGCGCGGACGATCTGCGCAGATGGAATGACATCGGGCGGCTTGCCGCCGGCCAGCGCCTGGTGATCCAGCTGCGCCAGGCGGCTCCGGCGAAGAGCGCGAAGCCGGCGAAAACAAAGCGCGTTGCAAAGACCAAGAAGTAGACGCCTGCCAGCACCGCGAGCCCGACCCCTTTACGTCCACCTTCACGTCCATATCGAACTGCGGCGAGCAAACTTGCGCGGACGGCGACCCGTCCGCGCGGATCGTTGATTGCGCACGGATGAAAAGCACATCCGTGCGCAATCAACGATCTCGTATAACCCCCCCCCGCACTGCCCTTGTTGTCAACAATAACCGTGTTTTCTGTACGGATGCACTTTTCATCCGCACGGAAAACACGGTTGGCGCGCGCAGCGCGCAAATCCGCCAGTGGCAACTTACACAACGTGAGACGCTGTACACAACCCTCAGGCCGCGGCCGGCACGAATCCCCGCGGAATCGCCGAGAGCAAACGCCGCGTGTAATCCTCTTTTGGCGAAAGGTAAATGTCGTCCGAATTCGCCATTTCGACGAGTTGCCCGTCGTGCAGCACCATCACCTGGTCGGACATGTACTTGACCACGGCGAGATCGTGCGAAATGAAAATGTAGCTCATGCGGAATTCGTCCTGCAAGTCCTGCAGCAGGTTCAGCACCTGGGCCTGGATCGAGACGTCGAGCGCGGACACCGACTCGTCGCAGATCAGCACGTCGGGCTTCATCGTGAGGCAGCGCGCGATGGCAATGCGCTGGCGCTGCCCGCCCGAGAACTCGTGCGGATACTTGTTGAACGCGACGCGGCCGAGCCCGACGCGGTCGAGCAGTTCATACGCCAGCTTCGAGCGTGCCGCCAGATCGGCGCCGATACCGTGGATCTGCATCGGCTCGATCAGGGTATTTCCCACGGTGAAACGCGGGTTTAGCGAAGCATAGGGATTCTGGAAGATGATCTGGATGCGCCGCTTGTAGGGCATCAATTCGCGCCGCGACAGTTTGAGCAGGTCGGTTCCCTCGAACAGCACTTCGCCGCCGCTCGCGTCGATGAGGCGCATCAGCGCGAGGCCGATGGTCGTCTTGCCGGAGCCGGATTCGCCGACCAGGCCGAGCGTCTTTCCCTTGGCGAGCGTGAAGGACACGCGGTCGACCGCGCGAAATGCCTTGTGCCCGAACACCCCCTCGCGCAGGCGGAAATCCTTGGACAGATTGCGCGCCTCGAGAATGATCGCATCGTTTTCGCCGACGCCGCGCCTGCGCTCCTGCTGTCCCGCGGGCTTGCCCTCGGTGCGCATGAAATCCTCGATCACCGGCAAGCGCTGCGGCCGCCGGTCCAGGCGCGGCCGGCATTCCAGCAGCGCCCTGGTGTAGGCGTGCCGCGGGCGCTCGAAAATCTCGGCCACCGGCGCCGATTCGCGGATCACGCCCTCCTGCATCACTACCACCTGGTCCGCGATTTCGCCGACCAGCGCGAGATCGTGGGTGATGAACAGCACGGACATGTGGCGGCGCTCCTTCAGGCCCGCCATCAACTCGAGGATCTGCTTCTGGATGGTGACGTCGAGCGCGGTGGTCGGCTCGTCGGCGATCAGCAGCTTCGGCTCACAGGCGATCGCCATCGCGATCATGACGCGCTGCTGCTGGCCGCCGGAGAGCTGGTGCGGATAGGAGTTGACGCGCAACTGCGGCTCCGGGATGCCGACTTCGTTCAGCACCTCGACGGCGCGCGCGCGCGCCTGCGCGCGGCCGAGCCCCATGTGCAGGCGCAACGCCTCGCAGATCTGGTCGCCGACGGTGAACACCGGGTTCAACGAGGTCATCGGCTCCTGGAAAATCATCGAGATCTCTTTGCCGCGGATCCGCTGCAGGCTTTCGCGCGGGTCGCGCAACAGGTCGCGCCCCGCGTACATGACGCGGCTGCCCTCGAGGATCATTGCCGACTCCGGCGGCAGCAGGCCCATGATCGCCATCGCCGTGACCGACTTGCCGCTCCCCGATTCTCCGACCAGCGCCACCGTGCTGTGGCTCGGGATGTCGAAACTCACGCCTTTGACGGCGTCGAAAGTCTGCGTCTTGTCCAGCCGGAAGCGCACCCGCAGGTCGCGGACTTCGATCAGATTCTGTTGTTCGGTCATAAGGCTCTCGAAGAAAAAACCGGAATCCGCGGTCCGGCTACAACAGCGCTTTCAGCTTCGGGTCGAGCGCATCGCGCAGCGCGTCGGTAAACAGGCTGAACGCGGTCACCAGCACCGCCATGCTGGCGGTCGCGGCCGCGAGCTGCCACCACTTGCCGATCACCAGCTCGTTCTGCGCTTCGGCCAGCATGGTGCCCCAGGACACCAGCTCGACCGGCACCCCGAATCCCAGGAACGACAGGATCACCTCGGCCTTGATGAACTGCACCACGTGCTGCGACAACTGCACCAGGATGACGTGGCTCACGTTGGGCAGGATTTGCACGAACATGCGGCGCAGGTCGGAGGCGCCGATGGCATCCGCCGCGCGCACGTATTCGCGCTCGCGGTGCTTGAGGTACTCCGCGCGCACCAGCCGGTAGATGCCGGTCCATCCGGTGATGCCGAGAATCATGATCACCGTGGCGATGCCCTTGCCGAACACGGCGGCGAAAGCGAGGATCAGCAGGATGTAGGGAATCGAAGTGAACACGTTGTAGATCCACTCGAACAGATCGTTGGTCCTGCCGCCGAAGTAGCCGGAACAGGCGCCGAACACGGTGCCGAGAAGGGTCGCCAGCAGCGCCGCGGCGAAGCCGACGAAAATCGAGATTTCCGCGCCTTTCACCGTCTTCTTGATCACGTCCTTGCCCCACTTGTCGCCGCCGAACGGCAGCGTATCGGAACGCTGGATCTCGGTAACCTTGATTTTCGCCGTGCGTTCCTCGAGCTCCTTGTAATAAGGCGCCAGCGGATCGATGTCGGAAAGATCGACCGGCGGCACTTTCGACAGCGGCGTGAGGTTGCGGCTCGATTCGGCCTCGAGATTCTCCAGATGCGCGAGAAAACCGGGATTGGCGTAGGACACGCCGACTTCGCGGTTCCAGTCCTTGGCGAGCAGTCCCGTGGCAGAGGCGAAAATCAGCAGCACGTAGGCAGCGACGATGACGACGCAAATCATGCCGAGCTGATCGTGGCGCAGCCGCCGGAACGCCGCCCGCCAGGGGCCGGCGGAATCGTGCCTGGTTTCCTCGGCAGTGCTTTCCAGCACGGCGCTCATCGCCGCCTCGCCCGGGTCCGGATTGAACTCATCTGAGCCTCACTTGAATTCGACGCGCGGATCGACCCACTTGTAGAGCACGTCGACCAGCAGGTTGAGAAACATGGTGAACACCGCGAGGTACACCGTAATCGCCTTGATCACGGGAAAATCGCTGCGTTCCACCGCGGTGATGACCTCGCGGCCGAGCCCCGGAATGGAGAAGAATTTCTCCAGCAGGAACGATCCGATCATCAGCCCCGGAAGCGCAATCGCGACGTTGGTGAGAATCGGGATCATGGCGTTTCGCAGCACGTGCTTGAACATCACCGTCGTCTCGGACAGGCCCTTGGCGCGCGCGGTGCGCACGTAATCCTGGTTGATTTCGTCGAGAAAAAACGACCGGTACAGCCGCAGCGTCGGCGCGACGCTCACCAGGAGCGCGAGGAACACCGGCAGCGGCGCGTACACGACGAGGTTCTTCCAGTACGAATCGCTCCAGCCCTGCACCGGGAACCAGCCCAGCAGGAAGCCGAACAGCCACTGGCCGAGGATGATGTAGACGAGGAACGAAATCGACATGGCGAAAGTGCAGGCGATCATGATCGCGCGGTCGGTAAGCGAGCCGCGCACGTAGGCGACTCCCAGCGCGAAGAAAATGCCGAACACCGTCTCCAGCAGCAGCAGGGGAAACATGATGGTGAGCGTCGGTCCGATGCGCGTCGCGAAAATGCGCGACACCTCCTCGTTGGTGCTCCAGCTGCGGCCGAAATCGCCGGTGGCGATCTGCTGGCAGAAGATGAGGAGCTGTCGCCAGGCGGGCTGGTCGACGCCGAGCTGCTTGCGGATGTTGTCGATCTGTTCCTGGTTCGAGATCTTGCCGGCGAGCACCTGCGCGGGGTCGCCGCCGACCCAGTTGAACAGGACGAAAATCAGCAGCACGACGCCGAGCAGCGTCGGGATCATCTGCCACAGCCTGCGAATGATATAGGCGGTCATGCGCTCCCCTAAGCCGGACAAACCAATAACAAACGAAGCGTCTCCGACCGAGGAAAAACCGTCATACCACGAACAAGGGGGGGTGCACCCCCCCTTGTAAATCCCCCCGCGGGCACGCTGTCGCAACTAATCAGAATCTTCGCCATTTCTGTGGACTCTCGACTTACAAGAGACGATGTCTGAATCCGTTTCGGTAATTCCGAAACGATTTCCAGGTCTTGTCATTCACGCTTCAGCGCTTGCCGGTGATTTCCGCGAAGAACGCCTTGCTCGAAGGCTCGCGCCCAAGGAATTTTTTCACCAGGACCTGCGCCGGCACCTGCCCGCCGTTGGCGAGGATGACGTCGCGGAAGCGATGCCCGACCTTTGGATTCATGATATCACCGCCGAAGGCGGAGAGCATGTCGAGCGCCAGCACCTCCGACCACATGTAGCCGTAGTAACCCGCCGCGTAGCCGCCGGCGATATGCCCGAAATTGCCGGGGAACTGCGTTCCGTCGACATAGCCCAGCGGCGTCTCGGTTTCCATCCTGACCCAGGTCGCCAGTGCGTCCGCGGGCTCGCGCCCGGCCAGCGCCATGTCGAACGCCGCATACAGGTGCTGGCGGCTGTACTTGACGCCCGCCCCGTACTTGCGCGCATCGTCGAGCCTATGGATCAGGTCCGCTCCGAGCACCGGGCAGTCCTTGCACGACAAGCGCAGCAGCGCAATCGACTCCGCGCGCCGCGCCCACTCCTCGAACATCTGCGACGGGGCTTCGACAAAATCGCGCATGACGTTGGTGCCGCCCTGCGGGCTGTAGTCCGCGCGCGACAGGACGCCATGCAGCACGTGGCCGAATTCGTGGAACAGGGTCTCGACTTCGTCGTGCGTGAGGCCCTTGCGGTTGAAGTTGGTCACCAGCACCGAGACCGGGGCGCGCCCGGTCCTCTTCGATACGCTGCGCACGCCGAACGCGGCCGCATGCTTGTACTTGCCGTCGCGGGGGAACAGGTCGAGATAGATGCCGGACAGGAATTTCCCGCTTTGGGCGTCGCGCACGTCGTAATAGCGCACGTCCTCGTGCCAGCTTGGCACCTTGACCTCGCGGAACCTCACTCCATACAGCCGGCTCGCCACGTTCAGCGCCCACTCGACGCTCGGCAGCGTCGGAAAATAGGCGCGCAGCGCCTCCTGGTCGACCGCGTAGCGCGATTTGCGCATCTTCTCCTGGTAATAGGTCACGTCCCAGCGCCCGATGGCGACGTCCGCGAGCGGCTTGCCCAGCGTTTTCGCCTTCAGCGCGCGCAGGTCCTCGACCTCGCGCTTCTCCAGTTCGCGCACCGCGTCCTTCACGCCGTCGAGGAAAGCGGCAACACTCTCCGGTTTTTCCGCCATGCGCCGGCGGATGACGAAATGCGCGTAGCTCGGCAGGCCGTAGAGCTTCGCCATCTCCAGCCGCAATCCGGAGATCTCGTTCATGATCGCGAGATTGCGCTCGCCGCCGCGGTTCTGGAACGCGACGTAGTAACGCTTGCGCGCCGCCTCTTCGTCGGCGTTCGCCATGAACGGGATGTAATCGGGGTAGTCGAAGCCGAGCAGATAGTTTTCCTTGTCGTCGCGCTTCGCCTTGTCGAGATAATCCTGCGGCATACCGCGCAATTCGTCCGCAGTGAACGCGAGGCGCGTCTTGTTGTCGCGCAGGTTGCGGTCGAATTCCTGACGCAACTCCTCCAGCCGGTTGATGATCGCCTTCACGCGGCTGCGCGCTTCGGCGCCGAGCGCGACCCCTGTGTCCTCGAATTCATCGAGCAGATCGCGTTTGAGCTTGCGCGCGTGGGGCGCGGCGGGCTGGACCGCCAGGAAGCGCCGGTACAGCGCCTCGCGCTGCATGAACTCGGTGCGCACTTCGGTCGCCTTGAGAAGGCACGTGTCCGCCGCGTCGCGCGCCGCCTTGTCGGTATGCACGCTTCCCAGAAGGTAAATCAGGTCGATCGCGTTCTCCGCGTCGATCGACATCCGGTTCCAGGCATCGATGGTATTGGCGATGTTGACCTTGGCCACCGGCACGGATTCGATCTCGCCAATCTGCTGCCGCGCCTTGTCGATCGCGGCGGTACACACCGATTTAATCTCGGCGGCGTCGTATACGGGCAGCACCACGCGCGCCGCCGGCGAGCGGGATTCGGCGGCGCTTGCCGTCGCCGCCGCCACGGTCAGCAGGACGCAGGGAACAATCCATTTCAGTTTGCGAATACTCATGGAAACTCCGTGTGGTGGCAATTCCAAAGGTGGCGTGAATAATACAGCATGCCCGGGCTCTTTAACGCGCCAAAGCACGCTGCTTTTCCAGGTCGACATCGACGTATTTCAGAACCGAGCGCATCGTCGGGTGCGGCTTGTATCCGGCCACCCAGGGCTGCGCCAGGTAGGTATCGAAGCGGTAGATGCCGAGCTTCCAGGGGGCATAAACGACCGCCAGCCGCGACAGTTCGCGGTACAGCCCGTCGCGCTCCGGCGAATCCGGCAGGCGTTTCGCCTGGCGGTAGACGCGGTCGTAGGCTTCGAGGCTGAAGCGCGAATCGTTGCTCTGCCCGGCATTGGGACCGTAGAGCAGTTGCAGGAAATTGTCGGCATCGGGAATGTTGGCGAGCCAGCCGATGCTGCGCAGCTGCAGCTTGCCGAGCTGGCCCGCCTTCAACAGGTCGGGCCAGGTGGCTTTGCGAAACGTCAGGCGAACGCCGATCGCGTCCATCGAGCGCTTCCACAATTCGTCGTACTGGCGATCGAGCAGGGTCGGCGTCGAGGCATATTCGATGGAAAGCGGGCGGCCGTCCGGAAGCTCGCGGTAGCCGTCGCCGTCGCGATCGACATAGCCGAACAGATCGAGCAAAGCCCTGGCGCGCGGCGGGTCATAGCGGTTCAGGGGATTGCGAAATGCGGGGTCGTAACCGACGACGCCGGGGCCGATCGGCTGTTCCGCGGGAACCGCTTCGCGCTTGCGTATGACCGCGATCTCGGCGTCGCGATCGTAGCCGAAGGAGATGGCGCGCCGCAGCGCGATCTTCTCCGCGGTGTAGCCGCCGACCACCGGATCCTGCATGTTGAATACGGTGAAGAACAACGCCGGCTCATGCCCGCGGTACGCCGACACGCCGAGCTTGGCGAGGTGTGGCGCGAGCCTGCCGTTGGGCACCGCGAGATTGATGAATTCATTGGGAACGCGCTCGAGAATATCGTGCTCGCCGTTGACGAAGGCAAGCCAGCGCGGCTGCGATTCTTCGATGACGTCGTATTCGACGCGGCCGACGAGCGGCAGCAGCTTGCCGCGGTTGCTCGCGTAAATCGCCTGCGATTCGGAGTCTTCGCCCGGCGCGGCATCGTAGCGCAAGGCACGAAAACCCGGGTTGGCTTCGAGCACGATCTTGCTCGAACGCTTCCACTCGGCCAGGCGAAACGGCCCGGTCCCGACCGGATGGGCGCCGATATCGTCGCCATAGCGCTCGACCACCTCGCGCGCCAGCGCGGACGACGGCGGCGTCGCCAGCACATAGATGAAAGTGAAATCGGGTTGCGCAAGCCTGATGCGCAGGGTGTAGCGGTCCACCACCTCGATGCCTTCGATCGGCGCGTCGTAATCGAATTTGCCCGATTTCTTCGCGCGTTCCATCACCGCATCGGCGCCGAGGATTTTCTTTTCGAACTGGAACAGCCAGGGCGAGCGCCAGCGCGGGTCGAAATGCCGGCGCAGGCTGTAGGCGTAGTCCTGGGCCGTCAACTCGCGCCGTTTGCCTCCGAATGCCTCGTGCTCGATGAAGTAAATGCCGCGGCGCAGCCGGAACGTGTACTCGGTGCCTTCGGCGTTCACCTGCGGCAGCCCTTCCAGGGTGTTGGGGATCAGCTTCGGCGGCCGCGCCAGGTAATCGTATTGCAGCATGGCGTCGAAAATCGCCTCGGTGATCGCCGCGGAATAGATGTCGCGCTGCTCCAACGGGTCGAAGGTGCTTTCGGCGACAGGCAAGGCGATGCGGATGACTTTCGCCGGATCGGCGCAAACGGCGGCGCCGGACGCGCATAAGCCGATGATCACCAGCGCTGCCGCCACGAACACCGACCGCGCGACCGCCGATCGCCCGGAGAAGGATGCGGAGCGGGCGAAGCGCATCGGCACCGCCTAGTTTTTCGCCTTGCGCTGCATTTCCAGGTCCAGGTCAAGGTACTTCCACGCTTCGTAGAGGATCGGATGTTTCCTGTAATTCAGCAGCCACGGTTGATCGAGGTGCGTCTGCACCCGGTGCACGCCCAGCCTCCAGGGCGCATAGACGAGAAAAAGCTTTGTCATTTGCTGATACAACTGCGTTCGCTCCGGCGAATCCGGCATTCTTCGGGCACGCTCATACAGCTGGTCAAATGCCGGGAGCGCGAAATTCGCGGCATTGGATTGCGGAGAGGAGTTCGGACCGTAAAGCAATTGGAGGAAATTGTCGCCATCCGGGTAATCCGCGTACCACGCCAGAAAACTGCCGACCTGCAGCTTCGCGGCCTTGCTTTCCTTGTTTAGATCGGGCCATCGCGCTTTCTTGAACTTGATGTTGATGCCGATCGCGTCCATCGATTTCTTCCACACCAAATCGAGATCGCGGCCCGATGCGTCGGGCGTCGAACCGAATTCCAGCAGCAGCGGGCGTCCGTCCGGCAGTTCGCGATAGCCGTCGCCGTCCCGGTCCACATAGCCGAACAGGTCGAGCAAGGCCTTCGCCCTGGAGGGATCGTATTCCTGCGCGCTGCTGTGGAAACTGGCGTCGTAACCCGCCGCTCCGGGAGGGATCGGGCTTTCCGCCGACATCGCCTGGCCTTTGCGCGCGATCATCAGTTCTTCCGGCTGGTTGTAGCCCAGGTTCATCGCGCGACGCAGCGCCACTTTTTCCGGCGCATATCCGCCGATGACCGGATCGCGCATGTTGTAGAACGCGGTGATCGTGATTTCCAGTTGCGGTTCGCGCTGCATGCGCACCCCTTGCTTGGCGAGGTTAGGCGCGAGTTTGCCGCCGGGCGCCACGATATTGACGAACTCGTTGGGCAGATCCTCGATGTAATCGAGTTCCCCGTTGGCGAAGGCCAGCCAGCGCGGCTGCGGTTCCTCGATAATGACCACTTCGACGCGTCCGATGATGGGCAGGCGCTTGCCCTGGAGACGGTCGTGAATCGCGTTGTCCTCCGGCGTCTCTCCTCTGGAGCCGGTAAAGTACTCCTCGCGGAAATGCGGGTTCGCTTCGAGCACGATCTTGCTCGAACGTCGCCATTCCTTGAGCATGAACGGCCCGGTGCCGACCGGGTGCGAACGCGCGTCCTCGCCGTAGTGCTCGACCACCTCGCGCGCCATGCCCATGGCCAGGGGCATCGCCATCACGTACTGGAAATTGTAGTCGGGCTCCTTCAGGCGGATGCGCAGCGTGTATCGGTCGAGCACTTCGAGACCCGCGATCGGCGCATCGTAATCGTACTTGCCGGTCTTCTTCGCCTGCTGCATGACCTCGTCCGCGCCGATGATCTTGCCCTCGAAGTAGTACAGGTTGGGCGAGCGCAGTTTGGGGTCGTAAAAGCGCCTGATGCTGTAGGCGAAGTCCTGCGCCGTGAGCTCGCGCTTCGTGCCCTTGAACACCGGGTCGTCCGCGAAATGCACGCCCTGCCTGATACGGAAGGTGTACGTCGCGCCGCCGTCCGCGACATCCGGCATGGCCACCGCGACGCCGGGAACGAGTTTGACCGGGCGCGCCAGATAGTCGTAGCTGAGGAGCGAATCGTAGATCGCCTCGATGAAGAACGCCGAGTATCGATCCGACTCGCGCGCGGGATCGAAGCTCGATTCTGCGACGCGAAATGCGTGGCGCACGACTTTGTTCCGGTCAGGCGCGTCGGCGCTGGCCAGCGCGCAAGCGAAGCAAAGCGCCAGCCCGGTCAGCAGAAGGACGAGGCGATTCAGCATGGCTGGTCCGGATCGCAAGTTCGGTCAGTTGCGCGCCGCGGCCTGCATGGCGATGTCGACATCGAGGTAGCGCCATTGCGTGCGCAGGATCGGGTGCTTTTTATAGCCTGCGATCCACGGGTGCAGGAGGTAACCCTCGACGCGATGGACACCGAGCTTCCACGGCGCATAGGCGAGGATCAGGCGGTTCATCTCCTGGTACAGCCGCGTGCGCTCGGGCGTGTCGGGCAGGCGCTTCGCCTGCTCGTACAGGCGGTCGAAAGCGGCGAGGCGGAAACGCGAGTCGTTCGATTGTCCCGAGTTCGGGCCGTAGAGCAACTGCAGGAAGTTGTCCGCATCGGGATAATCCGCGCCCCAGGCGAGTCCGCGAAACTGCACTTTTCCGGCTTTGCTCTCCTTCAGCAGGTCCGGCCACTTGGCCTTGCGCACCGTCATGCGGATGCCGATCGCGTCGAGTGATTTTTTCCACAGCTCGTCGGACTGGCGATCGACCAGCGACGGCGTCGAGGCGTATTCGATAACCATCGGCCTGCCGTCCGGCGCCTCGCGGTAGCCGTCGCCGTCGCGATCGACATAGCCGAACAGATCGAGCAGCGCCTTCGCCTTCGGCGGGTTGTATAGGGCGGCCGCACTGCGGAAATTCTCGTCGTAGCCCGCCACCCCTGGCGGCACCGGGCTCTCGGCGCGTATCGCCTGGTTCTTGCGCAGGATCTGGATTTCCTCGTTGTCGTTCATCGACATGCTGATGGCGCGGCGCAGCGCCACTTTCTCCGGCGTATAGCCGCCGACCACCGGGTCTTCCATGTTGTAGTAGTAGTAGGTGAGATTCGGTTCCACCAGGCGCTGCAGCGCGATGCCCTGCTTCGCCAGATTCGGCGCAAGCTTGCCTCCGGGCGCGGCGACGTTCGCGTATTCGTTCGGAAAACGTTCGATGTAATCGTGCTCGCGGTTGAGAAAAGCGAGCCAGCGCGGCTGCGTCTCTTCGATGATGCTGATCTCGATGCGGCCGACCAGCGGCAGGCGCTTGCCGTTTAGATGCGCGGTGATTTTCTGGTCGAGCGGATCGGCGCCGGGCGCCGAAGTGAAGAACTCCTCGCGAAATCCCGGGTTTGCCTCGAGCACGATCTTGGACGAACGTTTCCACTCCTTCAGCATGTAGGGCCCGGTACCCACGGGATGCGAGCCGACGTCGTTACCGTACATCTCTACCACTTCGCGCGCGAACGCGGCGGTTGCCGGCATCGCCATGATGTAAAGCAGATTGAAGTCCGGCGCCTTGAGCCGCAGCTGCAGCGAGTGGCGGTCGAGCACCCTGATGCCCTCGATCGGCGCGTCGTAGTCGAACCGGCCCGCGGCTTTGGCGCGGTTGTACGCTTCCTTGCCGCCGATCAGGCTGTCCTCCAGCAGGAACAGCCACGGCGATCTGAGCTTGGGATCGAACAGGCGTTTCAAGCTGAATTCGTAATCCGCTGCGACCAGTTCCCGCTTTCCGCCCTTGAACGCCGGGTGGGGCGTGAAATGAATTCCCGGCTTGATGCGGAACACATAGGTCGCGCCCTTGTCGCGAATCTCGGGCATGGCTGCCAGCGTGTTCGGCACCAGCTTCACCGGGCGCGCGAGGTAATCGTAGGTGAGCATCGGTTCCAGCACGTCCTCGATCAGCGTATTCGAGTAGCGGTCCGAGGCTACCACCGGATCGAAGTTGGTTTCGGCGACCGGAAACGCATAGCGGATCACTTTGTTCGGATCCGCGGCAACGGCGCCATTTGCCGCCGCCAGCTGCACCGACGCCATCGCCAGACATAGGAGGATTGTTCGTTTCACGCCATGACTCCGGTGGCCGTTGTCGCGTCGGCCGGGACGCTGCGGCGGATCATCACTTCGCCGCCTCGCGCCGCGCGACATCGACATCGAGATAGCGCCAGCTGCTACTGACGAACGGATGTTTCTTGTAGCCCGCCACCCACGGGTGCAGCAGGTGATTCTGCAACCGGTGCACGGACATGCGCCACGGAGCGTAGACCAGCACCAGGTTCGACATCTGCCGGTAGAGTGCGTTGCGCTCGGCCGAATCCGGCATTGCGGCCGTATTTTCGTACATTCTGTCGAATTGCGCGAGCCTGAAGCGTGAATAGTTCGCCTGCCCCGCGTTCGGTCCGTACAGCAACTGGAAGAAATTCTCGGCATCGGGATAGTCCGCCTGCCAGCCGTCGGTGCGCATCTGCAGCTTGCCCTGCTTGCCCAGTTTTCTCAGTTCCGGCACTTTTTCCTTCTTCAGGGTGATGCGGATGCCGATCTCCTGCAGCGAACGCTGGATCAGTTCGTCCATCCGCCGCGCAGCCAGGGTCGGCTGGCTCGCGTACTCGATGACCAGAGGCCGGCCGTCCGGCAGTTCGCGATAGCCGTCGCCGTCGCGATCCAGGTATCCGAACAGATCGAGCAGGGCCTTCGATCGGGCCGGGTTGTATTCGCCGAAGGGATTGCGGAAATCCGGATCGTAGCCCGCGATTCCCGGCGGAATCGCCGATTGCGCCTGCACCGCCTGGTTGTTGCGCACGATCGCGATCTCGACCTGGGTATTGATCGACAGCGCAATCGCGCGGCGCAGCGCGATCTTGTCCGGCGCGTAGCCGCCCACCACCGGATCTTCCATGTTGAAAAAAGTGAACCAGACATCCGGCTTCGCCTCGCGCACAAGGCTGATGCCCTGCTTCGCCAGATTCGGCGCGATTCTGCCGTTGGGCGCCGCAACGTTGGCGAATTCTTCCGGGAGAATTTCGATGAGATCGATTTCGCGATTGAGGAAGGCGAGCCAGCGCGGCTGGCCTTCCTCGATGACGTTGACCTCGATGCGGTGGTTGAGCGGAACGCGGCGCCCGCTGAGCGCCTTCACGATCGCGGCATCCTCCGGCGTGGCCTCGGGTTCCGCCGCGAAACGCACTTCACGATAGCCGGGATTGGCTTCGAGCACGACGCGGCTCGAGCGCGTCCATTCCTTGAGCAGGTATGGACCGGTTCCGACCGGGTGCGCGCCGACGTCGCCGCCATAGCGTTCCACCACTTCGCGCGCGAGCGCGCCCGTTGCCGGCGTCGCCAGGATGTAGGGCAGCTTGAAATCGGGCGCGGTAAGGCGTATGCGCAGCGTGTACCGGTCGACGGCCGCGAGCCCCGACATCGGCGCGTCGTAGTCGAAGCTGCCGCTTGCAGCGGCGGCAGCCGCGATCGCATCCGCGCCGGCGATCTTGCCGGCCAGAAGGAATTGCCACGGCGATCTGAGCTTCGGATCGAGCAGGCGCTTCAGGCTGTAGGCGTAATCCGCGGCGACGAGTTCGCGCCGCTTTCCCTGGAACGCCGGGTCCGGCGCAAAGTAAATGCCGGGCCGGATATGGAACGTATATACCGAGCCGTCCTCGGACACTTGCGGCAGCGCCGTGAGCGTGTTCGCCACCAGCTTCGCCGGGCGCGCGAGGTAGTCATAGCCCAGCATGGAGTCGAAAATGTTCTCACAGTACTGCAGCGAGGCTTCCTCGGACTCGCGCGCCGGATCAAACGAGTTCTCGCCCTGCAACGCCGCCATGCGCAGCACCTTTTCCGGTTCGCCGGCCGCATGGACCGCGATAACGGGCGCGCAAAACAGCAGGATTGCCGCTATCGCGATAGACAGGCGTGGAGTCATCGAATCCATCAAGGCGCTGGTGGGCGCAGATTATACGGTATCGACCGATGACGGCAAGCGCGCGCCGCCCCGGCGCCAGGGTCTGGCCCGAACCCTCAAGTAGTGCCACCCCCGGTATAATTCGACTTTTCCGCAATTCGGGGCCACCATGGGTTTTCTGGCAGGAAAGCGCATTCTCATCGTCGGCTTGCTCAGTCACCGGTCGATTGCCTACGGCGTCGCCAAGGCCTGTCATCGCGAGGGTGCCGAACTCGCGTTTACCTACCAGAACGACCGCTTCAAGGAACGCGTGACGACGATGGCTGCCGACTTCGGCAGCCGCCTGGTGTTTCCGTGCGACGTCGCCAGCGACGCGGAGATCGCCAGCTTGTTCGCCGAACTCGGCAAGGTCTGGGACGGCCTGGACGGCCTGGTGCACTCGATCGCCTACGCCCCGCGCGAAGCCATCGAGGGCGATTTTCTCGAAGGCATCTCGCGCGAGGCGTTTCACATCGCGCATGACGTATCGAGCTACAGTTTTGCCGCGTTGGCCAAAGCGGCACTGCCGCTGATGCAGGGCAGGCAAGCCGCGCTGCTGACGCTGACCTACCTCGGCGCCGTGCGCACCATGCCGAACTACAATGTGATGGGCCTCGCCAAAGCCAGCCTGGAGGCCGCGGTGCGTTACATGGCCGCGAGCCTGGGTCCGAAGGGCATCCGCGTCAACGCGGTATCGGCGGGCCCGATCAAGACGCTCGCCGCTTCCGGTATCGCCAGTTTCGGCAAACTGCTCGCCTACAACGCCAAGCATGCGCCGTTGCGGCGCAATGTCAGCATCGACGAAGTCGGCAACGCCGCCGCGTTCCTGTGCAGCGACCTCGCCAGCGGCGTCACCGGAGAAGTGATGTACGTCGACGGCGGCTTCAACACCACCGCGCTCGGCACTACGGAAGTCTAATCACGGGCGCGGCACGATCGCGCGCTAAGGACTCTTCTTCTCCAGGTTTGCCTTGTTGATTTCGATCTTGGCCGCGGCCCTGAGGCTGGCCATATAGGCGGCGTAATCCTGCTGCGCCGCCTGCCGCGCCATCTGCTCCTGCAGGCTCTTCTCGCGCGCAGCGTCGGCCGGCGGCGCGTCGATGACGCGCGTAATCCGGTATAGGCCGTAGCCACGATCGCGTAGCTCGACCCCGATGTACACCGGCAGCTTGGCGCTATCGGCGCGGAAGATCGCCTTCAACGCATCCGGATGCACGGCCGGCTTGCCGTCGCGGCCGACGGTCCTGGCCTGGCCCCAAGCCAGCCCGGCGTCCTTGCCCTGCTGCAACTCGGCGTACTTGGCCGCGCCGCGCTTGGTCGCCGCTGCGATGCTTTCCTGTTCGATCAGCTTGTTCGCGATCTCGGCCTTGACTTCATCCAGCGGCCGCACCGCTGCGGGTTTGTGCTCGAACACGCGCGCCACCAGCAGCGCGTCGGGACCGCCTTCCACCACCTCGGTATTGTGCTTGTTCTTGAGCGAATCCGGAGAAAACAGCGCATCGAGCAGCTTCTGGTTGTTGAGCCCGCCGGTCGCCGCACTTGCCCTGCGCGTGAGCCATCCGGATTGCTGGATCTTGAGCTTGAACTTCTCTGCGATCGGCTGCAGGCTGTCGGGCTGTTCGTAGGCGAGATTGGTAAACGCTTCCGCGGCCTCGGCAAATTTCTTGCCCAGGCGCTGTTTCTTCAGTTCCTTTTCGATGTCGCCGCGCATCGCCTGGAAATCCCTGGCCGCGGCAGGCGCGGCGATCAGGATATGGCTGGCGTGGCGCTCCTCGGGTTCGCCGCCCTTGGCCGGCTTGATTTCGGTGACTTTGAGTATGTGGAAACCGAAGTCGGTCTCGACGATGCCGCTCATCTGGCCCGATTTCAGCTTGAATGCCGCTTCCTCAAACGGCTTGACCATGGCGCCGCGCGCGAAGAAACCGAGGTCGCCGCCGTTGTCCTTGGAACCGGGATCCTGGGAATGCTGCTTGGCCAGATCGGCGAACCTGGCCGGTGCGGCGCGCAATTGCGTCAGCAGGTCTTCGGCCTTCTTCTTCGCCGCGACGCGCTCCTCGAATTTGGTGCGCACGTTGCTGTCGTACCAGCTGCGCAGTTCGGCCTCGCTCACCGTTTCCAGCGCGGCCAACGCGTCGACGCTGAGCAGGACGTACTCTGCGCGCACCTGTTCCGGCAACTGGAACTCCGGCAGATGGCCGTCGTAGTAGGTCTTCACCGCATCCGGCGCGAGCTTGACCCCGCCGGTGAACTGCTCGTAGGACAACAACACCTCGAAAACCTCGCGTTGCTGCCCCTGAATCGCCAGCATCCGTCCGACCTGCGTCTTCGCCACCAGACTCGATTCGGCGACCGCCCCGTTCAACTGCTGCAACTTCACGTCCTGGCGCAGGCGCGCCTCGAAACCGACATCGCTCAGACCCTGCGCGCGCAACAAGGCATCATAGCGCGCCTTGGAGAACCGGCCGTTCTCCTGGAACGCCGGCAGGCCGGTGATCATTTCGCGCAGTTGCTCATCGGTCACCATCAGGTTGCTCTTGACCGACTTCACGGCGAGCAAACGCTGCTGTATCAGCCCGTCGAGCAACTCGGCGCGCTGTTCCGGCGTATCCAGCAGCGCTGCGTCGAAGTTCTTGCCGAGCAGCGAGCGCAGGCGCTCCTGCTGGTCGCGCTGCGCCTGCGCGAACTCCTGCAGCGTGATCGTCTGCCCGGCGACCTCTGCCAGATCCTGCGGCATGCTGGAACCGCGTTGATAGGATTCGATTCCCCAGAAGGCGAACGGCAGCGTGATCAGGGCCAGCATTATCTGCACCAGTCGCTTGTTGTTGTGTATCAGATCGAACATGATGTCTCGTCAATGGCAAAAGGCAAAGCAGACTCGGCCTGGAACCCCAGGCGCGCGTCCATCAACAGGCCGCGTGCGCATCGCGCCGGCGGTCCAAGCAAAAAAGGCGAACCCCTGTCTGGGTTCGCCTTTCGTTGTTGGCGGAGTGGACGGGACTCGAACCCGCGACCTCTGCCGTGACAGGGCAGCATTCTAACCAACTGAACTACCACTCCAGCGATACGGTACGGCCTGGTGGGTGCTGAGAGGCTCGAACTCCCGACATTCGCCGTGTAAAGGCGACGCTCTACCAACTGAGCTAAGCACCCCTTTGGACTTAAACGCGGGGCGCTCGCGTCCAAAAAGGCGGCTAGTTTAACGCATCTTTCAGTGCTTTGCCAGCGCGGAATTTCGGCACGCGCGCGGCTTTGATCTTGATGCTGGCGCCGGTGCGTGGATTGCGCCCGTTGCGCGCTGCGCGCTTGCCCACATAGAAAGTGCCGAACCCAACCAGTGTCACCATCCCGCCTTTCTTCATCGCAGTCTTGATCGCAGTCACGGTTGCGTCCAGGGCGCGTCCCGCAGCTGCCTTGGAGATATCGGCCGACTTGGCGACTTGATCGATCATTTCGGATTTGTTCATGTTGAACCCCCTCTTTCTTCATTGAGCGTTGCGCGAGTGACCATAGGGAATGGAAACGAGTAAATCAGGATTTTGGGAAATTGGGAAATCGGAGCGGATGTGCGGTTTGTGCAAAGGCGTGAATGCGAACTTGCCGCAAGCGCCGACTGCGATGGGACCTTTATAGCAAGCGCCATTCCCGCGTGTCAAGCGCTTTTGCTGCGGCGTCGACGACTTGTCAGTGGGTAATGACACCGCTTACCGGTTGGCCGTCTGCAGCGGGCGCAATCGGCGCGATCTCGTCCTTCTTGGTCAATGCCTCGGGTCTGCGCTCGAGGGCAAGCTCGAGCACCTGATCGATCCATTTGACCGGCATGATCTCGAGACGGCTTTTGACATTGTCCGGAATCTCCGCCAGGTCCTTCACGTTTTCCTCTGGAATCAGCACCGTCTTGATCCCGCCACGGTGGGCGGCAAGCAGCTTTTCCTTCAGGCCGCCGATGGGCAAAACCTCGCCGCGCAGCGTGATCTCGCCGGTCATCGCCACATCCGCACGCACCGGGATGCCGGTCAGAATCGACACCATCGCGGTGCAGATGCCGATGCCGGCGCTCGGCCCGTCCTTGGGCGTGGCGCCCTCGGGCAGGTGGATGTGGAGGTCGATCTTCTGGTAGAAGTCCTCGGCGACGCCGAGCTTGGCCGAGCGGCTGCGCACCACGGTGAGCGCGGCCTGGATAGACTCCTGCATCACCTCGCCGAGCTTGCCCGTGGTGATGCTCTTGCCCTTGCCCGGCATCACCACCGCTTCGATGGTCAGCAGTTCGCCGCCGACCTCGGTCCAGGCGAGGCCGGTCACCTGTCCAAGCTGGTTCTTCTTCTCGGCGATGCCGAAGGTATATTTGCGCACGCCCAGGAACTTGTCCAGGTTCTTCGCCGTAACGACGATCTTGCTGTCACGGCTCTTGGTCACCAGGGTCTTCACCACCTTGCGGCAGATCTTGGAAATTTCGCGCTCCAGGCTGCGCACCCCCGCTTCGCGGCTGTAGTAGCGTATGACGTCGCGGATAGCCGACTCGGTGATCGAAACCTCGTCGAGCTTGAGCCCGTTGTTTTTCAGCTGTTTGGGCAACAGGTAACGCGTGGCAATGTGAACTTTCTCGTCCTCGGTGTAGCCCGAAAGCCGGATGACTTCCATGCGGTCGAGCAGCGCCGGCGGGATATTGAGGGTATTCGCCGTGGCGACGAACATCACTTCGGACAGGTCGTACTCGACTTCGACATAGTGGTCCACGAACGTATGGTTCTGCTCCGGATCCAGCACCTCGAGCAGCGCCGATGACGGATCGCCGCGGAAGTCCATGCCCAATTTGTCCACTTCGTCGAGCAGAAACAGCGGATTGCGCACGCCGACCTTGGCCATGTTCTGCAGGATCTTGCCCGGCATGGAACCGATGTAGGTACGACGGTGGCCGCGGATCTCCGCCTCGTCGCGCACGCCGCCGAGGGACATGCGCACGAACTTGCGGTTGGTCGCCTTGGCAATGGATTGGCCCAGCGACGTTTTACCCACGCCGGGCGCGCCGACCAGGCACAGGATGGGCGCTTTTACCTTGTCCACGCGGCTCTGCACGGCCAGGTACTCGACGATGCGCTCCTTTACCTTCTCCAGGCCGTAGTGATCCGAGTCGAGGCTCTTCTCCGCCGCGGCTATGTCCTTGGAAATCTTGCTGCGTTTTTTCCACGGCAAACCCGCCAGTATGTCGATGTAGTTGCGCACCACGGTGGCTTCCGCCGACATGGGCGACATCAGGCGCAGCTTCTTCAGCTCGGCCTCGGCCTTTACGCGCGCATCCTTGGGCATGCGCGCGGCCTTGATCTTCTTCTCGATTTCGTCCAGATCCGCGCCGTCCTCGCCTTCGCCCAGTTCCTTCTGGATCGCCTTGACCTGCTCGTTCAGGTAATACTCGCGCTGGCTTTTCTCCATCTGGCGCTTGACCCGGCCACGGATGCGTTTTTCCACCTGCAGGATGTCGATTTCGGTTTCGAGCTGCCCGAGCAGATGCTCGAGGCGCGCCTTGACGTCGAACATCTCCAGCACCTGCTGCTTCTGTTCCAGCTTCAGCGGCAGGTGCGCCGCCACCGTGTCTGCCAGGCGCCCTGCCTCCTCGATGCCTCCGAGCGAGGTGAGAATCTCGGGCGGAATCTTCTTGTTCAGTTTCACGTACTGGTCGAACTGTGTCACCAGTGCCCGGCGCATCGCTTCGACCTCGTTATTGTCGCTTGCGTCCGCCGGAACCGGGCGCGCCATGGCCACGTAGTGGCTGCGCTGGTCCTCGATCTCCTTGATCACCGCGCGCTGGCTGCCTTCGACCAGCACCTTGACCGTGCCATCAGGCAGCTTCAGCATCTGCAGTATGTTGGCGATACAGCCAATCTGGTACATGTCGTCGGCGGCAGGCTCATCCTTGGCCGCGGATTTCTGCGCCGCCAGCATGATGCTCTTGCCCGATTCCATGGCGATTTCCATGGCCTTGATCGATTTGGGACGGCCGACGAACAGCGGTATCACCATGTGCGGGAAGACCACGACGTCGCGCAGCGGCAGCAGCGGAAACTGGGTCAGATCGGCGGAATATTCAGTAGCGGACATGACGAAACCTCAGGTGACTATTTGCTAATAAGATGGGGGCGGGGGACATTAGTTCAACCCCGCCGGCGTTCTCAGGAAAGAGAACCTGCGACCTTGGGCGGGTCGGAGTAAATCAATAGCGGCTTGCCCTCGCCGTGGACGGTCGGCTCGTCGATGACCACTTTGCTTACATTTTCCATCGTCGGCAGCTCGTACATCGTGTCCAGCAGCACCTGCTCGAGGATGGAACGCAAGCCGCGCGCGCCGGTCTTGCGCGCCAGCGCTTTCTGCGCGATCGCAGCCAGCGCCGGCGGACGTATCTCCAGATCCGTTCCCTCCATGCCGAACAATCTCTGGTACTGCTTGATCAGCGCGTTCTTCGGCTGGGTCAGGATCTGCATCAGCGCCGCCTCATCCAGCTCTTCCAGCGTGGCGATCACCGGCATGCGCCCGACGAACTCCGGGATGAGGCCGTATTTGATCAGGTCTTCGGGCTCGACGGCGCGCAACACCGCGGTGATGTCCTTGCTGTCCTTGAGGCTGCGCACTTCGGCGCCGAAGCCGATGCCGCTTTTCTCCGAACGGTTGCGGATGATCTTCTCCAGACCGTCGAAGGCCCCGCCGCAGACGAACAGAATGTTGGTCGTGTCCACCTGGACGAAATCCTGATTGGGGTGCTTCCTGCCGCCCTGCGGCGGCACCGAGGCGATGGTGCCCTCGATCAGCTTCAGCAGCGCCTGTTGCACGCCCTCGCCGGAGACGTCGCGCGTGATCGACGGGTTGTCCGACTTTCTCGATATCTTGTCGATCTCGTCGATATAGACGATGCCGCGCTTGGCCTTGTCCACGTCGTAATCGCAGTTCTGCAGCAGTTTCTGGATGATGTTTTCGACGTCCTCGCCGACATAACCCGCCTCGGTCAGCGTGGTCGCGTCGGCTATGACGAACGGCACGTTCAGCAGCCGCGCCAGCGTCTGTGCCAGCAGGGTCTTGCCCGAACCCGTGGGGCCTATCAGCAAGATGTTCGACTTCGCCAGCTCTACCTCGTCGTTCTTGGACAGGTGCTTGAGCCGCTTGTAATGGTTATATACCGCCACCGACAGGATCTTCTTCGCGATCTCCTGGCCGATCACGTATTCGTCGAGTATGTCGCAGATTTCCTTCGGCGTGGGCAGATCGGACTTCGCTGTCTTGCCGCCCTTGTCGGCGCTGGTTTCCTCGCGGATGATGTCGTTGCACAGCTCGATGCATTCGTCGCAGATGAACACCGACGGCCCGGCGATAAGCTTCCTCACTTCATGCTGGCTCTTGCCGCAGAAGGAACAGTATAGGAGCTTTTCACCGGTGTTTTTTTCGGTCATTTAAGCCTCGTTTTTCTGGGCATCGGCGCGGTTGCTCAGCACATTATCCACCAGGCCGTATTTCACCGCTTCTTCAGCCGACATGAAATTGTCCCGGTCGGTGTCGCGCGCGATGGTCTCCACGCTCTGGCCGGTATGCTTGGCCAGCATTTCGTTGAGCCGCCCGCGCAGGTATAGAATTTCCTTGGCGTGGATTTCGATGTCCGAGGCCTGTCCCTGGTACCCGCCCATGGGCTGATGGATCATCACGCGCGAGTTCGGCAGGCAGAAGCGCTTGCCCTTGGCGCCCGCGGCGAGCAGGAACGAGCCCATGCTGGCGGCCTGCCCCACGCACAAGGTGCTCACGTCGGGCTTGACGAATTGCATGGTGTCGTAAATGGCAAGCCCGGCCGACACCGAACCGCCGGGCGAATTGATGTAGAAGGAAATATCCTTGTCCGGATTTTCCGACTCGAGGAACAGCAGCTGGGCGACGATCAGGTTGGCGGTCATTTCGTTCACCACCCCCACCAGAAACACCACCCGCTCCTTCAGCAGGCGCGAGTAGATGTCGTAGGCGCGCTCGCCCCGGCCGCTCTGCTCGATGACCATGGGAATCAAGCCCAGGCCGCGGGGATCTTCGAAATCCGCCTGGGTCTCCGTCCATCCCGCCGCGTGCGGCTTCCAACCCGGCTGCATCATGCTTTCCCCATGAATTCATCGAATTTCACGACCTTGTCTTCGACTTTGGCGTGCTCAATCACCCAGCCGACGACGTTGTCTTCCAGCACCAGACTTTCGACCTCCGCCAGGCGCTGGGGCTGCGAATAGACCCATTTTACCACCTCGTCGGGTTGCTCGTAGCTCTCGGCCTGCTCCTGCACCATCGCGCGCACCTGCTCCGGCTTGGCCGCAAGACCGTGCGCCCTCACCATTTCGGCGATGATCAAACCCAGCGATACGCGGCGCCGTGCCTGCTGCTCGAACATCTCGGGATTGATCGGCATCTGCTCGATCTTCATGCCGCGCGCCTCCAGGTCGGCGCGCGCAGCCTGCACCAGGTGCTGCGTTTCCATCTCGATCAGCGCCTTGGGCAGCTCGATCCTGGTCGCGTCGAGCAGCACCTGCATGACCTTGTTCTTGACATCGGTCTGCGCGCGCTTCTTCACCTCGCGCTCGATATTGGTCTTGACCTCGGCGCGCATCGTGGCGAGGTCGCCATCTTCCACACCGAGCGACCGGGCAAACTCGGCGTCCATCTCGGGCAAGTGCCCTTCCTCGACCAACTTCACCGAGAGTTCGAAGCTCGCGCGCTTGCCGGCCACGTCCTTGCCGTGATAATCGGCGGGAAACGTCAAATCGAACGTACTGGTCGCACCGGCCGCAAGTCCGAGGGCGTTGGCTTCGAACTCCGGCAGCATGTGCTTCTCGCCGAGCACAAAGACAAAATCACTGGCTTTGCCGCCGGCAAACTCGACGCCGTCGATCTTGCCCAGAAAATCCGCCGTCACGCGATCGCCCGCTGCCGCCGGCCGCTCCACCGGGTGGAAATGCTGGCGCTGTTTGCGCAGGATCTCCAGCGTCTTGTCGACCTCGGCATCGCCCAGCGTGAGCGCAGGGCGCTCGATCCTGCTCTCGCCAATGTCACCAAGCACCACTTCCGGGTAGATCTCGAATGTGGCGCTGAACTCGATGCTCTTGGCGTCGGCGTCGCCCGACCTGGGCTCGATACGCGGATAGCCGGCCACCTTGAGGTTCTGCTCGCGCACCGCATCGCTGAAAGCTTTCTGCACCGCGTCGCCGATAACCTCGGAGCGCACCTGCGGTCCATATTGCTGGGCGACGAGTTTCATCGGTACTTTGCCCGGACGAAAACCCGCCATGCGCAGGTTGCGCGAGAGTTTCTTCAGCCGCTCGTCCACCTGTTTCTCGATATCGTCAACCGCCACAGCCACGTTCAGGCGGCGCTCAAGCGTGCCCAGATTTTCCAAACTCGTTTGCATCAAATTCCCTCAAAGTCCATTACTAAACCGGGAAATCCAAAGGAGGTGCCTCCTTTTCATCGCCCACTCATGCAGCCGCTCGGCATGGTGCCCAGGAAGGGACTCGAACCCCCACACCTTGCGGCGGCAGGACCTAAACCTGCTGCGTCTACCAATTCCGCCACCTGGGCGCTGCCGGGATAACTCTGAAAAAATAGACGCATTTGGAACCCAATTTCATTGCGTCGACCAGCTCCAGCACCTTCGCGCGGATGCAATTTTACGCGATTTCGCCCTATACTGTCAGCCCAAACATTAAGTAATTCCTCAAGAATTTCAAGCGAATGTCGGTAGGCCACTACGAGAATTTCCCGGTCGCCTCGGTGCTCCTGCCGGCTCCATTGCGCTATCCCGTTTCGGTCATCTATCGCTTTGCCCGGTCGGCGGACGATTTTGCCGATGAAGGCGACCTACCGGCCGCCGAGCGCTTGGCAAAACTGGATGATTATCGTCGGGAACTCGGGCGACTGGCGTCGGGTGCAACACCACAACAGCCGCTTTTCGCCGAACTTGGACAGATCGTGAGTCGATACCGGCTGCCGCTGCCGCTGTTTCACGCCCTTCTCGACGCGTTTTCGCAAGACGTGGTCAAAGGCCGGTATGCCGATTTCGCCGAACTCATGGATTATTGCCGCCGCTCGGCCGACCCGGTCGGCCGCCTTCTGCTGCATTTGTTCGGCGCGGCAACCGAAGAAAACCTGAAGCATTCGGACCAGATCTGCAGCAGCCTGCAACTGATCAACTTCTGGCAGGACGTGGGGATCGACTGGCGCAAGAACCGAATCTACCTGCCGCAGGACGAGCTGCAACGCTACGGCGTGAGCGAGCGCCAGATCGAGGCAGGCGACACCGCCGGAAGATGGAAAGCGCTCATGCAGTTTCAGGTGGAGCGCGCGCGCGCGCTGATGCAATCCGGAGCGCCCCTGGGGCGCACGCTGCCCGGCCGCATCGGGCTGGAAATCCGCGCCATCGTCGAAGGCGGTCTGCGTATACTGGAAAAAATAGACAAGGCTGAAGGCGACGTCTACCATCACCGGCCGGTGCTGAAGGCATGGGACTGGCCGCTGATACTCGCCAGGGCATTGGCGCGGTAGTCCTGTTCGATCACCATTCCCGATATGCGGATGTCTGTGAATCCTGACGAATACTGTCAACAAAAGGCGGTGCAGAGCGGATCGAGTTTCTACTACTCGTTCCTTTTCCTGCCGCCGGAACGCCGCCGCGCTATCACGGCGCTGTACGCCTTTTGCCGCGAGGTCGACGATATCGTCGATGAATGCACCGATACCGGCGTCGCGCACACCAAGCTTGCCTGGTGGCGGCAGGAACTCGTCCGGCTCTATGCCGGAGAGCCGCAGCATCCGGTGGCGCGCGCACTGCAGCCGGCGCTTCAACCCTTCGGCATCGAGCGCGAATATCTGGCCGAGATCATCGATGGCATGGAAATGGACCTGAGGCAGAACCGCTACCTGGATTTTGCCGCGCTGGAACTATACTGCCACCGCGTCGCCGGCGTGGTGGGCCTGCTGGCGGCCTCTATCTTCGGCTACCGCGACGAGCGGACTCGGGCCTACGCCCACACCCTGGGCCTCGCGTTCCAGCTCACCAACATCATCCGCGACGTCGGCGAGGACAGCCGCAAGGGGCGCATCTATCTGCCCATGAGCGAGCTGCAGCAATTCGGAGTCAGCGCGGCCGACATTCTGCACGCGCGCCAGACCGAGAACTTCGTTCGCCTGATGGCGTTTCAGATCGAGCGCGCCGAACGCTGCTACGCCGAGGCCTTCGAACAACTGCCTGAAGTCGACCGCAAGTCGCAGCGGCCCGGACTGATCATGGCCGCAATCTACCGCACGCTGCTGACGGAAATAGAAGCCGACGGTTGCAAGGTGCTCACCCAGCGCACGGCCTTGACCCCGGTGCGCAAGCTGTGGATTGCGTGGAAGACCTGGATGACGGCGTGAACGTCGCCATTATCGGCGCCGGCTGGGCCGGCATGGCCGCAGCGGTGGTGCTCGCGCAGGCAAACATCCGGGTCACCGTATTTGAAGCGGCGCGGCATCTGGGCGGCCGCGCGCGCACGGTCGAAATCGAGGGCATCGAACTCGACAACGGCCAGCACATACTGATCGGCGCCTATCGCGAAACCGTGCACCTGATGCGCATCGTCGGCGCCGATCCGGAACGGCTGTTGCTGCGCCTGCCGCTCACCATCGAATACCCGGGCAAGTTCCGCCTGCGCGCACCCCGCCTTCCCGCGCCCTTGCACCTGCTCGCCGCCCTGCTGACTGCCGCAGGACTGACCTGGAGCGAGCGGCTCGCCGCCATGCGCTTTATGACGGCGATGCGCGGCAACGCCTATCGTATCGCCGCCGACATGCCTGTCAGCGAACTGCTCGCGCTGCACTACCAGACGGGAGCGCTCGCGCGCTATCTATGGGAACCCCTGTGCGTATCGGCCCTCAACACCCCGCCCGCCTCGGCCTCGGCGCAGGTGTTTCTCAACCTGTTTCGCGACGCGCTGGACGGCGCGCGCGCGAACAGCGACTTTCTCATTCCGCGCACGGATCTGGGGAAACTCTTTCCCGAGCCTGCGGCGGCCTTTGTGTGCGCCTATGGCGGCGCGGTGCGCCTGGGCATGCCGGTGCGAACCTTGATCAAGATGTCTGACGGCTTCGTGCTGGACGACCATCCCGAGCATTACACCCATGCCATCCTCGCGGTCGGGCCGCATCAGATCGATGCATTGCTGGATGAATTTCCCGTGCTCGCGCCGGTACGCGAGCGCCTGTCCGCATTCGCCTACGAACCGATCTACACCTGTTACCTGCAATACCCGCCGGAAGTCTCGATGCCGCACGCCATGACCGGCTTCGACGCCGGCACCATCCAGTGGATATTCGACCGGGGCAGGCTGAACGGCGCTGCGGGCTTGCTTGCCGCGGTGATCAGCGCGCGCGGCGGGCACCAGAACCTTTCCCAGGACGTGGTGGCAAGCGCCATTCATCGCGAACTGGCCACGTTCCTGCCCGGCCTGCCGCCGCCGCTGTGGTCGCGCGTCATTGCGGAGAAGCGCGCCACCTTTTCCTGCCGTCCCGGCATTGCACGGCCCGAGAACAAGACTGCGGTCGACCATCTTTACCTGGCGGGCGACTACACCGCCAGCGACTATCCAGCCACGCTGGAGGCGGCCGTTCGCAGCGGCGTGCTCGCTGCGCGCTTGGTGCTCGCGAGCTAACGCAAGCGCGCGATTGCGTCTTCGACCCGGTCGCACGCGATAATTTCGAGACCGCTTATCGCCTGCCTGGGCAGGTTGGCCTTGGGAATGATCGCCTGGGTGAAACCGAGCTTGGTTGCCTCGCGCAGCCGCTCCTGCCCGCGCGGCGCGGGGCGGATTTCGCCCACCAGGCCGACTTCGCCGAACACCACCAGCTTTTGCGGCAGCGGCTTGGCGCGCAGCGATGACACGATCGCGAGCAGCACGGCGAGGTCGGCGGCGGGTTCGCTGATTTTCACCCCGCCCACGGCATTGACGAACACGTCCTGGTCGAAACAGGCGATGCCCGCGTGCCGGTGCAGCACGGCGAGCAGCATGGCCAGGCGGTTCTGCTCCAATCCGACCGAGAGACGGCGAGGATTGGGCGCATGCGCCGCGTCCACCAATGCCTGGATCTCGACCAGCAAAGGCCGCGTGCCTTCCTGTGTCACCAGCACACAGGAACCCGGCACCTCGCCATCGTGCTGCGACAGGAACAGGGCGGAAGGGTTGGACACCCCCTTCAGTCCCTTGTCGGTCATGGCGAACACGCCCAGTTCATTCACCGCGCCGAAACGGTTCTTGAATGCGCGGATCAGGCGGAAGCTCTGGTGCGTGTCGCCCTCGAAGTAAAGCACCGTGTCGACGATATGCTCCAGCACGCGCGGCCCGGCGAGCGCGCCTTCCTTGGTCACGTGGCCGATGAAAACGATGGTGGTGCCGGTCTGCTTCGCCAGGCGCGTCAACTGTGCGGCACACTCCCTTACCTGGGCCACCGACCCCGGCGCCGAGGAAAGCGCATCGGAATAAAGCGTCTGAATGGAATCGATGACCACTATTTCCGGCTTCGCCGCGGCGAGAATCGACTGGATCTTTTCGAGATTGATCTCGGCGAGCAGTTGCAGCCCGCCCGAGTCGAGCGCGAGGCGGGTCGCGCGCAGCGCCACCTGCTCTGCCGATTCCTCGCCGCTGACGTACACCGCCAGATGCTCCCTGCTCATGGCGGCAAGCGCCTGCAACAGCAGCGTCGACTTGCCGATGCCCGGATCGCCCCCGATCAGCACCACCTGCCCGGCGACCAGGCCGCCGCCCAGAACGCGGTCGAACTCGGCGACGCCGGTGGGCAGGCGTTGCACCTCGCGCGCGCTCACCTCGGCCAGTTTCTGCAGCCTGGAGGCGCCCGCGACGCTCTTGTAGCGGTGCGTAGATGCGGCTTCGGCGACGGTCTCGACCAAGGTGTTCCAGGCGCCGCAACTCGGACACTGGCCCTGCCATTTTGGCGCGGTGCCGCCGCACTCGTTGCAGGTGTAAACGGATTTTGTTTTAGCCAAGATTATTCGACTTCCCGTTGCGGTACGCGCGCCGCGAGCGCGCACAGCAACTCGTAGCTGACAGTGCCGGCGCTGGCGGCGACTTCATCCGCGGAAAGCCCTTCGCCCCAAAGCGTTACCGAAGTGCCCACTCTGGCTTCCGGGATGGCGCTAACGTCGGCGCACAGCATGTCCATGGACACGCGTCCCACGGTCGTCGTGCGTGCGCCCGCCACCAGGATAGGCGTGCTCCGCTCGTGCAATCCGGGCGCATGACGCGGATAGCCGTCAGCGTAGCCACAGGCAACCACGCCGATGCGCATCGGTCGCTTCGCCACGAAGGTACCGCCGTATCCGACCCGGTCGCCGGATTTGAGCTCCTGAATGGCGATGATCTCGCTAGTCAAAGTAATCACCGGCTGCAATCCCAGCGACTGCGCGCTTACGTCGGCGAAGGGCGAGCAGCCATAGAGCATGATTCCGGGCCGCACCCAATCGGCGTGGGTTTCCGGGTAGCGCAGAACGGCGGCCGAGTTGGCCAACGTTGCCGCACCCTTCAGGCCAGCCGTCCATTCAACGAAACGTGCGAGTTGCGCGGCGATACCCTCGGGTCCGTCCGCATCGGCAAAATGCGTCATCAGCGTAATCGCTGCGACTTTGCCGCTCGCCTCGAGCCGGCTATAGACGGCGCGAACCTGGGCTGCGGCAAAGCCAAGGCGATTCAATCCGGTGTTCAGCTTGACCACTACTGCGATCTGCGACGACAGGCGGGCGCGTTCGAGCATCAATATCTGCTCCGAATCATGCAGCACCAGCGCCAGCGCGTGGCGATCGGCGACGGCGAGATCCGCCGGCTGGAATATTCCCTCCAGCAGCACGATGGGCTTGGCGATGCCCGCCTCGCGCAGCCGCACCGCCTCGTTCAGATCGAGCAAGGCATAGCCGTCTGCATCAGCCAGCGCCTGCGCGACGCGCACGAGGCCGTGGCCGTATGCATCGGCTTTCACCACTGCCCAGATTTTGGACTGCGGCGCGTGGCGGCGCGCGACGCCGAGGTTGTGTCTTAAGGCGGAAAGCTTGAAGCTGGCGCGGATCGGGCGTGGCATTTATGCTGGTGGATCACCGAATACGCAAACCGCCCCCTCACCCCTTGCTGGTGCTCTTCAGCCTGCCTTTGGAGAACTCGACGAAGCTGGAGACCAGCCGCGAGCGAAACTTCTCCTTTGGGTAGACGAGCGAAAGCGTGCGCGTGAGCTTGGGCACGAGCGGCAGTGTCACCAGCACGCCGAGCTGCTTTTCCTTGGCCACGATCACCTTGGACATGATGGCAAAGCCCAGGCCGGTCTCGACTACGCCCTTGATCGCGTCGGGGCTGCCCAGCTCCATCACCGTGTTCACAGTTTCCGGCGCAATGCCGGCCTGGCGGAAATAGCTGTCGGTGACTTCGCGCGTGCCGGAGCCTGGCTCGCGGCTGATGTACGCATGCTGCAACAATTGCTTGGGCGTTACTGCCTTCAGCTTTGCCAGCGGATGCAATGGCGCGCACACCACCTGCAGTTCGTCCTCGCAGCAGTCCTCGGTGGAAAGGCTGGGAAGACGGGAAGGCGCTTCAATCAAGCCGATATCGAGGCTGTGCGCGGCGACGCCATGCTCGATCGTCTCGGAGTTCGCCACGGTCAACCGCGCCTTTACCCCGGGATAGGCACCTTTGAATTCTCCCAGCACCCGCGGCAACATGAACTCGGCGATGGTCATGCTCGCGCCGATCAGCAGCAGACCCTGGATCTCGCCGGTCAGCTCGCTGATGCGGGTATCGAGTTCGGCCGAAAGCGAGAGAATCCTCTCTGCATAGTCCAGCACCACCTCGCCCGCGGGAGTAAGCGAGATCTTGCCGTGCCCACGGTCGAACAAGCGGGTGTTGAAATGCTCCTCCAGCTGCTTGATCTGAAACGTCACCGCCGGCTGCGTCATGAACAATGTCTCGGCCGCCTTGGTGAAGCTGCTTTGTTTGGCCACCGCATGAAAAACCTGCAATCTTCTGTCTGCCATCTCCCCACCCGCTCCGTAGCTGTATTATCCTGCCTTATTGAATCATAAATCGTTCCATATGACTAGCTTATGCTCTGTTTCTCACCGATCGCAGCTGCGACCTGACAAGACAAACGCGGCGCCGGGGATGCGGCTGCGGCGCGTATGCGCGTAACCGCAGGAAATTCATGGTATAAAGCCCCCTGCCTGCAATTACAACAAACAATTCAACCATTTGCCCTAGATGAATCGCGGTTTCTACACCGTCATGGCGGCGCAGTTCTTCTCGTCGCTGGCGGACAATGCCTTGCTCATCGCGGCGATCGCGTTGCTGGTGCAACTGGAGGGCCCGGCGTGGATGACGCCGCTGCTGAAGTTCTTCTTCACCGTGTCCTACGTCGTGCTTGCCGCTTTCGTCGGCGCGTTTGCCGACTCCCTGCCCAAAGGCAAGGTGATGTTCATTACCAATACCATCAAGCTTTGCGGTTGCGCGCTCATGTTCTTTTTCGATTATTTCGCGCTCCTTGGAATAAGCGCTCACCTGGTCGTTCTGGCGTCCTACGCGGTCGTAGGGCTGGGCGCCGCCGCCTACTCGCCGGCCAAATACGGCATTCTCACCGAGATGCTGCCGCCGCGGCAGCTGGTGATCGCCAACGGCTGGATCGAGGGACTGACGGTCGCCTCCATCATTCTAGGCACCATGCTCGGCGGCGCCCTCATCAACCAGACGGTCTCAGCGGCATTGCTGTCGATCGACCTGCCCCGCATCGAAACCGGAATAGACACGCCGCCGGAAGCGGCAATCCTGGTGATCTCGCTGTTTTACATGATTGCGGCGGCATTCAATCTGCGCATCCCGGACACCGGTGCGCGCTATCACGAGCAGACGCGCAATCCGGTCATCATGGTCAGGGATTTCGCCGATTGCCTCGTCACCCTGTGGCGCGACAAGTTGGGGCAGATTTCGCTCGCCGTCACCACGCTGTTCTGGGGCGCGGGCGCCACACTGCAATTCATCGTGCTCAGGTGGGCCGAACGCAGCCTGGACATGCCGCTGAGTCAGGGCGCGATCCTGCAGGGCATCGTGGCCCTGGGCGTCGCGCTGGGTGCAGTGCTCGCGGGCCGCATGGTGCCACTGAACAAGTCCCTTCAGGTGCTGCCGGTCGGCGCGGCCATGGGACTTGCAGTGATGTCCCTGATCTTCGTCACCTGGATGCCGCTGGTCTATTTCCTGCTCGTCCTGGTGGGTGCACTGGCCGGCTTTTTCGTCGTGCCGATGAACGCGCTGCTACAGCACCGCGGCCACGTGTTGCTCTCGGCCGGGCATTCGATCGCGGTGCAGAATTTCAATGAGAACCTGAACATCCTGCTGATGCTCGCGCTGTATGCGCTGATGATCCACGCAAATTTCGGCATCGATACCATCATCGTGCTGTTCGGCGCATTCGTATGCCTCACGATGATGCTGGTGATCAGACTGCACAAATTCAACCAGAGCCGCCAGGACTCGCTGCATCTGATCGGCATAGACAAGCGTTAGGGCCTGGCCGCTACGGGATCACCTTAGCGATTTCCACCACGATGCCGGCCGCCCCCGCGCGCACCGCCCTGCTCGCGCCCTCCAGGTCGCCGCCCTGAGGCACCACGTTCCCGGTCCTGGACACGCGCGCCGCCACCACGATCTCGGCGAAATCGGAGAGCTTCGCCGACGGGTTCATCGCCATGGAGTCGTCGAAGGAAAACGCGAACGGCAGGTCCTTCACTTTGACGCGCACCGCCGCGAGCGGCGTGCGCGAGCCCTGCGCGGGACGGGCCAGCACGAACACGGTGTCGTCGGGCGCCGCGCGTGCGGCAAGCGCCGGCGCAAGTCTTATCGTCCCACTGACGTGCGCGGCCTTCGCCGCGGCGGCCGATGCCTTTGGCGCGCCGTCCTGTTTTTCCTGGGCTAGCGCAGTCACTGATTTCGGCGCGCCGCCCTGCTTTTCCTGGGCCAGCGCAATCACTGATTTCGGCGCCCCGCCCAGTTTGTCCTGCGCCTCCTTGATGCTGGCGCGGACCGAATTCAGCATTTCCGAATCCGGCGGCAGCAGCGGCACCATGCGCTTCCAATACTCGATCGCCTTGGCGAAATCGCGTTTTTCGAATTCGACCGTTCCGGCCAGGGCCAGGGCCTTGAGATTGCTGCCGTCTGCCTGCAGCGCGCGCCGTATCAGCGCTTCCGGCTTGCCCTGCAAATTCTGACCCTGGGCCATCGCCAGGCTGTCGGCGTAGTCCGCCAACAGCTGCGCGTCCTGTGGAAATCTGGCTTCCGCTTTGGCATAGGCGCCGGCCGCCTCGGCGAATCGACCGAGGGCGCCATAGGTGCGCGCCAGCATGATCCAGCCTTCGACGTCGTCCGGGTTCGATTCCAGCCGCGTCGCCAGGCGCCCGACCATGGATTCGATCTGCTCCGGCGAAAGCTGGTGCGGCGCTCCCTGCGCGGCGCTTTGCGCGCGCGGATCCAGCCCTTGCGGGCTGCCCAGGCCCAGATACAGCAATACCGAAACCAGTGGCACCGCGACGCCGAGGACGATAGCCGTCGCCGTGGAACGCCTGGCCGGCGCAGCCGCGCCGGCCGCGGGCGCGCCGGCATCTCCCAGCAATCCGCGCTGCAGGTCGCTGCGTGCAGCCTCCCATTGTTCGCGGCCGATGCTTCCGGCTGCAAGATCGGCGTCGAGTTCGGCCAGCTGATCGCGAAATACCGTCAGGTTTGATGCCGCGCGCGATACCGGCGCGCCGGCCCGGGCACCGCTGCGCAGCAGAGGCGTGACCAGGAACGCGAGCGCCACTCCCGCCAGCATCGCGGCATATACCCAGAACAGCGTCATGGACGCTCCTCCTCGGCATCGAGCAGCGAGCGTACACGCGTCGCCTCCGCCTCGCTCAGCGGTTGCTCCGGCGTTGAACGCCGCCGGCGCACGATGTAATAGAACAATCCCGCGAGAGCCGCGAACAGCAGCGCGAACGGACCGATCCACAACGGCAGCGTGCTCGCCTTGACCGGCGGGCGATAGAGGACGAAATCGCCATAGCGCGCCACCATGTAGTCGATAATCTGCGCTTCGCTCATGCCTGCTTTCAGCTTCTCCCGGATCTGGTTCTTCAGGTCGACCGCGAGCTCGGCGTGCGAATCGGCGATGGTCTGGTTCTGGCATACCAGGCAGCGCAGTTCCTCCGCCAGCACCATGGCGCGCTTTTCCAGCAACGGATCGGTTGCGACCGTCGGCGCTTCCTTGGCGGGCGCCGCGCCGGCGAACATGAACCCGAGCAGCAGCAGTGCCAGCAGCTTACGCATTTCCGTTCAACTCCTTCACCAGCGGCAGGATCTTGTCGCGCAGGATCTCCGGGGTGACCGCGCCGATGCGCTTGTAGCGGATCACGCCGGCCTTGTCGATGACATAGGTTTCGGGAACGCCGTATACGCCATAATCGATGCCGATGCGGCCGTCGCGATCATAGGCGGAAAGCTGGTAGGGATTGCCGAAGCGCGCCAGCCAGGCAATGCCGTCGTCGCGCTCGTCCTTGTAGTTGAGGCCGTATATCGGCACTGCGCCGCTGCGCGCGAGTTCCACCAGATTGGGGTGCTCCTCGCGGCAGGCCACGCACCACGAAGCCCAGACGTTAAGCATCCATACCTTGCCCAGCATGTCCTTCTGGGCGAAGGTCTTGTCCGGCGCGTGCAACTGCGGCAGTTGGAACGCCGGCGCGGGTTTGTTGATCAGCGGCGAGGGCACCTCACGCGGGTTGAGCGTAAGGCCCACACCTAGAAACACCACCAGTACGGCGAAGATGGCGAGCGGAATGAGAAAGCGGGCGCGCAGCATGAGTTAGCGAGCCGGCGACGCTTTGAGGCCGGCAGCGGTAGCCGGTTGCGGCGAACCGGCCCGCGCCCTGACGCGATAACGCCGGTCGATGGCTGCCAGCAGGCCGCCGAAACCCATCATCAGGCAACCGACCCAGATCCAGCTGATGAAGGGCTTGTAATAAAGGCGCACGATCCAGACCTTCGGGTTGATCGGCTCGCCCAGTGCGACATACAGATGGCGCGTCACACCATAGTCGATTGCCGCCTCGGTCATCGGCATATTCTGCACGGTGTAAAGGCGCTTTTCCGGCTTCAGCGTCGTTACCGTACTGCCGTCCCGGGAAATTTCAACGGTGCCGCGCGTGGCAAGGTAATTCGGCCCCTTCACCTCGTCGATGGCCGTCAGCCGGAAAGTGTAGCCGGCGAGCTGCGAAGTATCCCCCACCTCCATGCGCACGTCGGTTTCCACCTCGTAGCCCTTCACCAGCGTCACGCCGACGACGAATACCGCTATGCCGAGATGCGCGAGGAGCATGCCCCAGTAGCTGCTCGGCAATTGCACCAGCCGCGCGCCCAGCCCTCCGTTCGGCACCAGCGCGAGCCGCGCCTTGAGGCTGACTACGCAAGCCGCCGTAATCCAGGCGGCGAGCAGCATGCCGAAGCCGACCATGGCGCTCCAGCCTCCCATGGCGAGCGGTACCAGGATCGCAGCGGCAAAACTCACCCCCAGCGCCCAGCGCAGGCGCACGGCAAGCTCGGGCACGCTGGCCTGTTTCCAGCGGGCAAGCGGCCCGACCGCCATCAGAAACAGCGCCGGCGCCATCAGCGGCACGAACACCGTTTCGAAATACGGCGGTCCGACCGAGATCTTTCCCAGACCCAGTGCATCGAGCACCAGCGGATACAGCGTACCCAGCAAGACTGCCGCTACGGCAACCAGCAGCAGCGCGTTGTTGGTAAGCAGCATCGATTCGCGCGATACCGGAGCGAAGCGCCCGCCCATCCCCACCCTGGACGCGCGCCAGGCGAACAGCGTGAGCGAAGAGCCCACGACCACGGCCAGGAATGCAAGGATGAATATGCCGCGTTTCGGGTCCGTGGCAAAGGCATGCACCGAGGTAAGCACGCCGGAACGCACCAGAAACGTCCCGAGCAGGCTCAGCGAGAAGGCCAGGATCGCGAGGAACACGGTCCAGATCCTGAACGCCCCGCGCTTTTCCGTCACCGCCAGCGAATGGATCAGCGCCGTGCCCACGAGCCAGGGCATGAACGACGCGTTTTCCACCGGGTCCCAGAACCACCAGCCGCCCCAGCCCAATTCATAGTAAGCCCAATAGCTGCCAAGCGCGATGCCGAGCGTGAGGAACATCCAGGCCACCGTGGTCCAGGGACGCGACCAGCGCGCCCAGGTGGCGTCGAGCCGCCCGTCGATCAGCGCCGCCATGGAAAACGCAAACGCCACGGAAAAACCGACATAGCCCATATAGAGTATGGGCGGATGAAATACCATGCCCGGGTCCTGCAGCAGCGGGTTGAGGTCGCGTCCGTCCGCGGCCGCCGGCAGCAGGCGATCGAACGGATTGGAGGCAAACAGCATGAACACGAGGAAGCCGACGCTGACCAGTCCCATGACGCCGAGCACGCGCGCCACCATCTCCTCCGGCAGGGTGCGGCTGAAAATGCTCACCGCGAACATCCACACGCCCATCATCAGAGTCCACAGCAGCAGCGAGCCCTCGTGCCCGCCCCACACCCCGGCGACACGGTATTCCAGCGGCAGTCGCGAGTTGGAGTGCTCCGCCACGTATTTCACGGAAAAGTCGTTGCTCACAAATGCATAGGTCAGGCAAGCGAAGGCAAACGCGATGAACAGGAATTGCCCCTGCGCCGCCGGCCGCGCTAGTGCCATCCAGGACGCATTGCCGCGCGCCGCGCCGGCGAGCGGCAGAATTCCTTGCGCGAGGGCGATGCACAGCGTCAGCATCAGGGCGAAGTTACCGAGTTCGGGAGCCATCATTTTCCTTTCGGCGGCGCGACCACCGACTGCGCGGCGGTCTTGGCGGTCGCCTTATCGAGTGCGTCTTGCGCCGCCGGTGGCATGTAATTCTCGTCGTGCTTGGCCAGCACCTCCTCGGCGCGAAACAGGCCGTCCGATCCGAGCTTTCCCTGCGTCACCACCCCTTTGCCCTCGCGGAACAGGTCGGGCAGTATGCCGCGGTAGAACACCGGAATGCGCTTGGCGGTATCGGTCACCACGAACTGCACCGTCACGCCATCGGCCTCGCGTTTGACGCTGCCTTTTTCCACCAGCCCGCCGATGCGAAAGCTCTTGCCCACCGGCGCCTCGTTCGCGGCGACCTGGGTCGGCGTGAAAAAGAACACCAGGTTCTTCTGAAAAGCGGAAAGCACCAGGCCGGCGGACAGCGCCAATCCGGCGACCCCCACTCCGACCAGAACAAAACGTTTATGCCTCGGTTTCATCATTCCTCCTGCGCGCCGCATAATATTTGGCAAGGCGCCCGATCACGCCGCGCCGGCGCATGACCAGTTCCACGATCTCGGCAATCAGCACCACCAGGGTCACTGCGTAAGAGCCCCATACGTACAAGCCATAGCCGCCCATGGCAAAGAAATTCTGCCAGCTTCCCCAATTCATGATTGCCCACCGATTTCCGCCGCCACCCAGTCGGTATGGCGCTCGCGTTCGAGGATCACGCAGCGCACCCGCGCCAGCGTGGCGGCGATACTATACATCCAAAAACCCAGCGCCATTACCAGCATTCCGAGCAACATCGTCGCCGCCATCGTAGGCGCGCTTTTCATGCTTACCGAAGCACCCTGGTGCAGCGTGCTCCACCACTGCACCGAGAAATAGATGATCGGTATATTGACCACGCCGACCAGTGCGAGCACCGCCCCCGCCTTGTCCGCCCGGCGCGGATCGTCGATCGCCGCCTGCAGCGCCATGAATCCTATGTACAGGAAAAGCAGGATTAGTTCCGACGTCAGGCGCGCGTCCCAAACCCACCAGGTGCCCCAGGTCGGTTTGCCCCACAGCGCGCCGCTCCACAGCGCGATGAAGGTGAACAGTGCACCGGTGGGTGCGAGCGCGGTCGCCACCATCGACGACAGCCGCGTATTGAGCACCAGCCCTACCCCGGACCAGAATCCCATCACCAGGTAGATGAACATCGACATCCACGCCGCCGGAACATGGATGAAAATGATGCGGTAGGACTCGCCTTGCTGCGCGTCGGTGGGCGCGACCAAAAATCCGATATACAGACCCGCGGCGCAAAGCAGGAAAGCCAAGGCGGCGAACCAAGGCTGCAGCGTACCCGCCAGCGGATAAAAACTCTGCGGTGACGAAAAGACAAACCAGCTGAACCTCTGCGATTTGCTCATTGCTCCCTCATTCCATCGCGATGCGCAGCGCCGCGGCGCTCGCCCAGGGCGCCAGCACCAGCGCCAGCGCCAGGAATCCGCCGAGCAGCAGCAGATGCGGCTCCGCGCCCGTGCCGCTCGCGGTCGCGCCGACCGAGCCGGCGCCGAAAATCAACACCGGCACATACAGCGGCAGCACCAGCAGCGACACCAGCACGCCGCTGCCGCGCACTCCCAAAGTGAGCGCCGCGCCAACCGCCCCGATCAGGCTCAGTATGGGCGTGCCGATCAGCAGCGAAACGCACAACACCGCGAGCGCATCGCCGGGAAGATCGAATTGCAGGCCAAGCATCGGCGCCATCAGCACCAGCGGCAATCCCGATACCAGCCAGTGCGCTATCACCTTGCCCATCACCAGAACGACCAGCGGCTCTCCAGCGAGCAGCATCTGCTCCAGCGTCCCATCCTGGTGGTCCGGCGCGTACAGCCGCGCCAGCGACAGCATGCAGGCAAGCAGTGCCGCGACCCACAGCACGCCGGGGGCCATGTTGCGCAATTGGCTCGCTTCCGGACCGACACCGAGCGGAAACAGGCTCACCACGATGACGAAAAACACGAGCGCGTTGACGACGTCGCCCCTGCGCCGGAATGCGAGCAGCAGGTCGCGTCGCAGTACCCACCCGAGCGCCCTGATCATGCGGCCAGCAGTGCTGCGGCGTGCGCGTCGAGATCGACGCGCAGCACCGCATGCGCCACGACCTGTACTTCCTGGTGCGTGGTCAATACCACCATGCCCCCCGGGGCAAGATGCGCGCTTAGCAGGCGCTCCAATTCCACCACCGCCCCGACATCGAGCGCGGAAAACGGTTCATCGAGAATCCACAGGGGCACTGCGGGAGAAAGCGCGAGCCGGGCCAGGGCCACGCGGCGGCGCTGCCCCTGCGACAACACTTTCGCCGGCAGCTCCGCGCAATGCGCAACCCCAAAACGATCCAGGCCGGCAAGCATGCGCCCGGCATCGGCGGGCATGCCGCCGAGGGCGGCCGCAATCTGAAGGTTTTCGAGCGCGGTGAGATCGTCCTTCAGGGCGTTGAGATGGCCGATGAACACCAGATTCCTGGAATATTCCTCGCGCTCGGCGCGGATCGGCCGACCCCGCCAGCGCAGCTCGCCCGCGCTAGGCGCAACCAGGCCGCACATGATGCGCAACAGGCTGGTCTTGCCGCTGCCGTTGGCCCCGGCCACGCGCAGCAGCTGGCCGCGACCGAGCTTGAAGCTCAGTTCGCTGAACAAGCGCCGTTCACCCCGGGTGCACTCGAGTCGACGCGCTTCAAGCATTGGCGCAATACTTCTTCAACATGTTCGCCTGGTGAGAAAAAATGATGTGCAACGGGAGTGTATCCGCACGAAGACTGCCCAAATTTGCGCTACATCAAACGTTTGCCTCGATCCGCACGATCAGGCGCAGGAATATCCCTGCCACAAAAACCGGCATTACGCTAGTCTCACCCGGAGGCGCGGGACGGATTGACTCGGGTTGAACGCAATGCCGGCGAGGCTTCCGGCATGGTTGGCAGATGACTTTCCGGCGGAAACGAGACCTGACGCTGCCCGAGCGCTACGGGGTTTCTCCCTTGTCCGGCGCCGGAACGGGGGTGGGCGCCTGATCCGGATTGTCCACACTTGCGACAGTGTTTTTCTCCAGCTTGCGCAGTCGTTTTTCTTCCTGCTTTTTCTTTTTTGCCAGATCTTTCTGGCGTTTTTCATATTGGTAATTAGGCTTTGCCAATTTGTCACCCTTCCAGCTCGTAGGCTTGATTGTTGAACTTCGAAGTATAGGGCCAAAACGCCGATTTGTACGCCGGCATTTTGCGCCCACTCCGGAACGGCATCAAGCGAAGCAGCGGCTTATCGGCAGAAATAATCGGTCTCCAAGCGCGTTGCCGCTCGGCCGCGCGCTCGGACAGACGGCCGGTTCAGTTCGCGGACGGTTGTCGGGATGCGCGTCACAGCACCACCGGCTCGTTTGGCAGTTCGTTGGAATCCGTTTCGGTCAGCGGATAATGCCTGGCAAGCAGATCGCTGATCGCCGCCACGCCGATGCTCACGCCTTGTTCGAAGCGCCCGTCGGCGAACGCGCGCTGCATTTCGCCGCAGATGGCCGTCCAAGCGGCATTTCCGACTTTGCTGTCGATGCCGCGATCGGCAACGATTTCCACGCGCTTGTCCGCCAGCAGCAGGTAAATCAGCACACCGCTGTTATGTTCCGTATCCCACACGCGCAACTGACCGAACAGCTCGAGCGCGCGGTTGCGCGCATCCTCGCCGTGCCACAGCTGAGCCAAAGGCAACGAAGCTTCGACGGCGAAGCGCAACTCGCCGCCATGCCGCTTTTCCTGCTCGCCGATGTTGTCCCTGATCGCGCGCATCACCGCCGGCGGAAATGCGCGCCGTACCGACCACTGATCGCTGAGCAAATGCCGGATTACGCGTTTCCACTGCATCAATTATTCCCCCAACCACCCGAGGCCCCGCCGCCGCCGAAGCCTCCGCCGCCGCCGCCGAAACCACCACCTCCTCCGCCGAAACCGCCGCCTCCGCTACCCAGTCCGCCGCCGCCGAAACCGCCCGTAAAATGGCCGCGGCCGCCGCCCGTCAGCGCAATGAAAAATCCGATGATGCCGGCGATGACGGCCGCGCCGAGCGCGCCCGCGATCGCCCAGGCGACGAACCCCGCCGCCACGCCAGTGGCCGCCGAGCCGAGCACGCGCCCCATTACCGCCTTCAGCACGCCGCCCGCAACCGCGACCACGATCAGCAGCACAATAAACAAGGATTGGTAATCGTCGATGGTCGAACCCTGCGCCCGCGCGGCCGGCGGTAGCTTTTCGCCCTCGATCAGTTTCATCAACGTCTGCGCGCCGTCGCGAATGCCGCCGTAGAAATCGTTGGCCAGAAAATTCGGCGAGATCACTTCGCGGATGACGCGCTTCGCCACCACGTCCGGGATCGCGCCCTCCAGGCCGTATCCCACCTCGATGCGCAGGCGCTGATCGTTCTTGGCGATGATCAGGATCACCCCGTCGTCGACTTTCGCGCGGCCGATTTTCCAGCGTTCGGCGACGCGCATCGCATACTGCTCAATGGTTTCGGGCCGGGTGCTGGCGAGCACCAGCACTGCGATCTGGCTGCCCTTTCTCTGCTCGAAGGCGCGCAGCTCGGATTCGAGCGAGGCGAGTTGGCCGGAGTTGAGTGTGCCGGTGAGGTCGGTGATGCGCGCCTTGAGCGGCGGCACCGCGACTTCGTCCGCTGCTGCGGCCGCTGACGCGAACATCAGCGCCAGGATACCGACAAGGCGAATCAGAGGCAGCATAGGAATGCGGAGCGCGGCCCCGCTACTCAGCTTATTTGGCCGGAGCCGGCACCGCGCTGGCCGGCGCGGGCGCCGCGGCAGGTTTGTCGAAATTCACCGTAGGCGGCTTGGCGATGGCCTTCTCGTCCTCGACCGCGAAATTGGATTTCACCTGGTAGCTGAATATCATCGCCGTCAGATTGTTCGGAAACGTCCGGATTAGCGTGTTGTATTCCTGCACCGCCTTGATGTAGCGGTTGCGCGCCACGGCGATGCGGTTCTCGGTGCCTTCGAGTTGCGCCTGCAGATCGCGGAAATTCGCATCCGATTTCAACTGCGGATAATTTTCGGAGACCAGAAGCAGCCTCGAGAGCGCGCTGGAAAGGCCGGCTTGCGCCTGCTGGAATTTGGCGAAGGCGGCAGCGTCATTGATCAACTCGGGCGTCGCCTGGATGCTGCCGACGCGCGCGCGCGCCTCGGTGACCTGCACCAGGATCTGCTGTTCCTGCGCCGCGAACCCTTTCACCGTGTTGACCAGGTTGGGCACCAGATCGGCACGACGCTGGTACTGGTTCAGCACCTCAGACCAGCTGCCCTTGATCTGTTCGTCGCCGCGCTGCATGTCGTTGTAACCGCAGCCCGAAACACCCAGCGTAAGGGCAACCAGGACCATGATCCATATTCTGCGCATGTGAATTCTCCTCAGGATGACTCGTTGCGTAAATGGGGGCGCGGATGGGGAAATCAAGCCGCTGCCGCGCGGCCTCAGGATTGACTAAGCAGACCTGCCATGGTGCGGCGGGCGAAGCAAAGATCTTCCCAGGCTTTCGCCTTGTCCGGCAGGCTGCGCAACAGGTAGGCAGGATGGTAGGTGACGATCAGGGGCACGCCCTGATAGCGGTGCAGACGGCCGCGCAGCGAAGCGATGCTCGCATCGGTGTCGAGCAAGGTCTGGCAGGCGAAGCGCCCCATGGCGAGTATCAGCCTGGGCTGGATCAGTTCGACCTGGCGCGCGAGAAACGGTGAGCACTGCGCCACCTCGAGGGGCTCCGGATTGCGGTTTCCCGGCGGCCGGCATTTGAGCACGTTGGCGATGTAGACGTCGGCCCCGCGCTTCAACTCGATGGCGGCGAGCATGCCGTCGAGCAATTTTCCCGCCTGGCCGACGAAAGGTTCGCCGCGCGCGTCTTCTTCCGCGCCCGGGGCCTCACCCACCAGCAGCCAGTCGGCCTGCTCGTCGCCGACGCCGAACACAGTCTGGGTACAGTTCTTGCGCAGGCCGCACGCGGTACAGGCGGCGACGGTCGCCTTGAGTTCGGCCCAGTCCATGCGCGCGATGCGCCCGGCGCGGTCGTTCACGTCGTTCGCGTGGTGACCTGCCGCCGGCTTCGCGGCAACTGCGGAATCCGCGGCTACGGCGACGGTCCGGTCCTGTTCCCCGTCGCCGCCCGTTGCCCCATCCCTGGCTTTCAGCCGCCAAAGCGGCGTCAAACCGATTTCCTCGAGGAAGAGTTCCCGGCGTGAACTCATAGCGCCAGGCCAAGAATCAGCGCGTCCTCGCGCCCGTCCCGCGCCGGATAGTATTCGCGCCTCAGACCCGCCCGCTTGAAACCGTGGCGCTCATACAGCCGCAGCCCGGCGGCATTGGAGGGCCGCACCTCGAGAAAAACCCGTCGCGCGCCCCATCCGCGCGCGACTTCGCACAGACGCTGCAGCAACTGGCTGCCGCGGCCCTGCTTCTGGCAGCCCGCGGCGATAGTGAGGTTGAGCAGATGCGCCTCCTCCGACGCTTGCATCATCACCGCATAACCGATCAGCTCGCCATCGCGCACACAGGCCGAACAGTCATAGCCCGCCGCGAAGGAATCGCGGAAATTTCCCGGCGTCCAGGGGAAGGGGTAGATCTCGGTTTCGATCGCCATGACCGCGGGCAGATCAGCCTCGGTCAGCGGGCGCAACTCGATCACGGGTTTCAGTATGGCGCTCATCGTTCGCTGGCCTTCAATGCGACCTTGTCGCGTACATAGAGCGGCGCGGCCGTGGCCGCATCGACACCCTGCCCGGCAGCGAACACCTCACGCGCAAGACGTAGCATCGCCACCGCGTTCGGAACGGCGTCGGCATCGGTGCGAGCGATGCTGCCGCCGTAACGCTGCGCCAGCATGGCCCGATGCACGCGAAAGCCGCTGCCGCAGGCGATCCAATCGCCGCCATCGACCCGCGGCACGCTGTCCGGTCGGTAAAGCGCGGGCGCGTGCATTTCAATCCATTTGCCACCGCTCTTGCGATAGGCGGCATGATACACCTCGCCCATGCGCGCATCGAGACAGGCGATCACCTTGTCGGCACCGCAATCCTCGGCCAACGCGAGCAGCGTGCCGATGCCGGCCACCGGCAGATTGCGCGCCAGCGCCAATCCCTGCGCCATGCCGCAGGCGATGCGCAGTCCGGTAAACGATCCCGGTCCGGCGCCGTAGACAATGCCTTCGATGGAGCGCATGTCGAGCGCCGCCTGCTGCAGCAGCTCGCGCAGCGCGGGCAAGGCAAGTTTCGAGTGACTTTGTCCGGCATGGAAGCTGCGCTCGAACACCTGTGCGCCGCGCGACACGGCGAGCGAACAGTATTCGGTGGAGGTTTCGAGCGCGACGAGGTTCACGGAAGGTGCTGGAACGGGATGCCGCATTCTAGCGTATCCATCGCGCATTGCCGCGCTTGACACCCTTCACCGCCGCGTCCAAGATGCGCCGAACTCAATCCGACATCGGGGACAACGACATGAAACGAATTCTTTGTGCGCTTGCATTGGTTTTGCTGGCCGGTTCCGCCCTGGCCCAGGACGCGTATCCCGGCCGCCATATCACCATGGTCGTGCCATTTCCTCCGGGCGGTATTGCGGACCTCACCGGCCGACCCACTGCGTTCGCGATGGAGAAATTTCTGAAACAGCGCGTCATCATCGAAAACAAGGCCGGCGCCGGTGGCGCCATCGGCATGGCCTATGTCGCCAATGCCAAGCCCGACGGCTACACCATCCTGATGGCCCTTTCTTCGATTTCCATCATCCCCGAAGCGGAGAAGCTGTTCGAACGCAAATCACCCTACCAGATGAACCAGCTCGCGCCGATTGCGCTGATCTCGGCCGATCCCACCGTGCTGGTGGTGCGCACCGACAGCCCGTGGAAGAGCGTGAAGGACGTGGTCGAGGACGCAAAAAAACGTCCTGGCAAGATCAGTTTCAGTTCCTCGGGCATTTACGGCACGCTGCACATGGCGATGGAGATGTTCGCCCAGGCCGCCGACATCAAGCTGTGGCACGTGCCTTATACCGGCGGCGGCCCGGCGATGAATGCCCTGGTCGGCGGCCACGTGGACGCGCTCGCTTCAGGCCCGGCCGCAGTCATCGGCCAGATCAAGGGCGGCAAGCTGCGCGCCCTGGCGACCTGGGGCAGCAAGCGCCTCGCCGCGCTGCCCGACGTGCCCACGTTCAAGGAACTGGGTTACGACGCCGAGTTCTACATCTGGTCGGGGCTGTTCGCGCCAGCGGGCACACCCGCGCCCGTGATCGCGGCGCTGCGCAACGCGGCAAAACAGGCGGTCGAGGATGCCGAGTTCAAGGCGATCATGGCCAAGATCGAAACGCCAATCTCCTACCTCGATGCACCCGAGTTCCAGAAATTCTGGGACAAGGACGCGGCCATGCTCGCCGCGGCAGTGAAGCGCGTGGGCAAGGTGGAGGACAAGAAGTAAATCTATAGCTTCGGCTCGGCGTCCACCCGTACTGCGACGCCTTCCAGTCCCGGGCCGGCTGCGGGATCGCGCTATATCACCAGTGGATCGTGTCCCGGCACGACGTAGCGCGGATCGTCGGCGAGCGCACGCAGGGTGCGTCAAGGCCAAGGTAACTGCATCGCCATTTCGCATCGTCCGCGGTTAGCCTCGCCAACCGCCGATCGCGGCTGCGTCGGGCTTGCTCCCTCCGGCGTATAATTTCCCGGTATGCCAACAACAAGATGATCAATTTGAGTGAACCATGAAAACCTACAAAATAGCCGTCATCGCGGGCGACGGCATCGGCAGGGAAGTGATGCCAGAGGGTGTGCGCGCGCTCGACGCGGCCGCGCGCAAATTCGGAATCTCTCTCGGCTTCGACCACTTCGACTGGAGTTGTGACAACTACGACAAGCACGGCTGGTGGATGCCGCCCGACTGGAAGGACCGGATCGGCGGCCACGACGCCATATTCTTCGGCGCCAGCGGCTGGCCCGCGCGCGTGCTGGATCACATCTCTTTGTGGGACTCGCTGATCAAGTTCCGGCGCGAGTTCGACCAGTACGTGAATCTGCGTCCGGTGCGGCTCATGCCGGGCGTGGCCTGTCCGCTTGCCAATCGCAAAGTCGGCGACATCGACTACTACGTGGTGCGCGAGAACACCGAGGGCGAATACTCCTCCATCGGCGGGCGATCGTTCGAGGGGACCGAACGCGAAATGGCGCAGCAGATATCGACGTTCAGCCGCAAGGGCGTGGACCGCATCATGAAGTTCGCGTTCGAACTGGCCATGCAGCGGCCGCGCCGGGAAATCACTTCCGCCACCAAGTCGAACGGCATATCCATCACCATGCCCTACTGGGACGAGCGCTTCGCCGCGATGGCGAAAAATTATCCCACAGTGAAGACCAGCCAGTACCACATCGACGGACTCACCATCCAGATGGTGCTCGATCCAGGGCGCTTCGACGTGATCGTCGCCTCCAACCTGTTCGGCGACATCCTGTCCGACCTCGGTCCCGCGACCGCGGGCACTATCGGCATCGCGCCTTCGGGCAATATCAACCCCGAACGCGCCTTCCCGTCGCTGTTCGAGCCGGTGCACGGCTCGGCGCCGGATATATACGGCAAGAAAATCGCCAATCCCGTCGGCCAGATCTGGTCGGGCGCGATGCTGCTCGAGCACCTTGGCCATGCCGATGCGGGCGCGGCAATCCTGCGCGCGATCGAGCAGGTGCTTCTGCACGGTCCGCGCACGCCGGACCTGGGCGGCAAAGCCTTCACGGAAGACGTCGGCAAGGCGATCGCCGCCGCAATTTAGGAGAGCAATCTTGAAAACCTATCGGATAGCCGCCATCCCCGGGGATGGTATCGGCAAGGAAGTCATCGCCGAAGGCGTCAAGGTCCTCAATGTCCTGGCGCGGCAGTCGAAGCGCTTCAAACTGGGTTTCAGGAATTTTCCCTGGAGCAGCGACTATTACCTGAAGCACGGCTATTACATTCCCGCCGGCGGCCTGGAGGAACTGAAGAAATTCGACGCCATATTCTTCGGCGCCGTGGGCAGTCCCAAGGTGCCCGACCACATCTCGCTATGGGGCCTGCGCCTGCCGATTTGCCAGGGCTTCGACCAGTACGCCAACGTGCGCCCGGCGCGGGTATTACCCGGCGTGCACAGCCCGCTCAAAAACAGCGAGGACATCGACTGGGTGATCATCCGCGAAAACACCGAGGGCGAATACTCCGGTTCGGGCGGCCGCGTGCACCAGGGCCTGCCCGAGGAAGTCGCCACCGAGACCTCGGTATTCACCCGCACCGGCGTGGAACGCATCCACCGCTACGCCTTCGAACTGGCGGCAAAACGCCCGCGCCGGAATCTGACGCTGGTGACCAAGTCCAATGCCCAGCGCCACGGCATGGTGTTGTGGGACGAAATCTTCTACGAGGTGGCCAGGGACTATCCGGGTGTGAAAACGCAGCGCATCCTGGTCGACGCGGTGACGACGGTGATGACGCTGAAGCCGCAGGCGCTGGACGTGATCGTCGCCTCCAACCTGCACGCCGACATACTTTCGGACCTGGCCGCTGCGCTATCGGGCAGCCTGGGCATCGCGCCTACTGCGAATCTGAACCCGGAGCGGCGCTTTCCCTCGATGTTCGAGCCCATCCACGGCTCCGCCTTCGACATCACCGGCAAAGGCATCGCCAACCCCATCGCCACCTTCTGGACCGCCGCCATGATGCTGGAGCATCTGGGCGAGGCACGGTCGGCGGCGCGGCTGATGCGGGCGATAGAAGCGGCGACGGCAAAAGGAATTTTCACGCCCGACCTGGGCGGCGACGCGAGCACCGCCGATGTGACCCGGGCGGTGTGCGATTTTCTGCGACAATAGCCAAACGCGACCCGGAAGGCAAATACCCGCGGTCGCGCTTCAAAATCTAGCGAAGGAGAATACGTGAATATCGCCAACCACGTCGAGCGCATCGCGCGCATCGCGTCCGGTCGCAAGGCCATCGTATTCGAGGGACGTGACATCAGCTACGGCGCGCTCGACGCCTGCGCCGGCGCCCTCGCCCGTTCGCTCAAGGCGAACGGCGTGCGCCGCGGCGATCGCGTCGCGCTGTACCTGCCCAACATTCCGGCGTTCATACTCGCTTACCTCGCCGGGGAGAAGGCCGGGGCGATCGTGGTGTCGATCAACTCGATGTTCAAGGCCGAAGAGGTGAAGTACATCGTCAATGACTCCGGCGCCAGGCTTATGTTCACCACGGCCGAGCTACTGCCCAACGTGCCGCGCGGCGAATGCCCTGCGCTCGCACAGGTCGTCAACTGCGAAGGAACGACCGCGGATGCGATCCCGCTGGGCGAACTGCTCGCCTCCGGCAAATCGCCTTTCAAGACGGAAAGCATGGCACCCGACGATCCGGCCGCCCTGCTCTATTCCTCGGGCACCACCGGCTTTCCCAAGGGAGTGACGCTCACCCACAACAACATCATCACCAATACCTGCGCTGCGGTGAACTGCTCCAGACACAGCGCAAACGACAAGCTGGCGATCTTCCTGCCGCTGTTCCATGTCTTCGCGCAAAACTACATCATGAACGCCGGGTTCGTGGCCGGCGCGACGCTGGTGCTGTTCCGCCGCTTCGTGCCTGAGGTGGTACTCGAGGAAATCCAGCGCCAGCGCGTGACCATGTTCTTCGGCGTGCCAACCATCTATATCGCACTGCTTGGCGCCAGCGTGCCGAAAGAAAAGCTCGCGTCGATTCGCTACTATTTCTCCGCCGCAGCGACCATGCCGAAGGAGATATCGCGGCGCTGGACCGAAACCTACGGCCCCGCCGTCCACGAAGGCTACGGCCTCACCGAATGCTCGCCCTGCGCCGCTTACAACCATGTGTCCAAGCACAAGTTCGGCAGCGTCGGCACGGCAATCGAGGGTTTCGAGGTCAAGATATTCGACGAGAACGACCGCGAGTTGGCGTGCGGGCAATGGGGCGAAATCGTGATGCGCGGCCCCGGCGTGATGAAAGAGTACTGGGGCAAGCCCGAGGAGACGGCGCAGGCGCTGCGCAGCGGCTGGCTGCATTCGGGCGACATCGGCAGCATGGACGAGGAAGGCTATGTGTTCATCGTCGACCGGGTGAAGGACATGATCAATGTGTCCGGCTTCAAGGTCTGGCCGGCCGAAGTGGAGAACTACCTGTACCAGATTCCGCAGATCAAGGAAGTGGCGGTGTTCGGCATACCCGACCCGCTCAAAGGTGAAAGCGTCTGCGCCGCGGTGGTGCTCAAGCAGGACGCGCAGCTGACCCCGGAATACATCATCGACTGGTGCAGGGAAAAGCTCGCCGCCTACAAGACGCCGGCGCGCGTCGACATCGTCAAGGAACTTCCGAAGAGCGCCACGGGCAAGATCCTGAAGCGCATTCTGCGCCAGCAGTAATCGGTCCGCCAGCGCCGGCATGGGCACCGTCACTTTGCCGCTGTGGCTGGTCATACTCGTGGGCGCGCTCGCGCTGATCGGGCTGCTCGACCGGCTGCTCGTGCCCAGCGTGCGCTGGTTCATTCGCAGCCGCGCGAGCAAGGTGCTGGACGAAGTCGGCTCGCGCCTCAGGATCGAAATCCGCGCGTTCCAGCAGACCCACCGCCAGGTGTTGATCGACCGCCTGCTCTACGACGAGAAAGTGCAGCAAGCGGCGGCGGCTTTTGCGCGCGAGCAGAACATGCCGCGCGAAGTGGTCATGGCGCGAATCCGCGGCTACGCGCGCGAAATCGTGCCAGCGTTCAATGCCTATTTCTATTTCCGCATCGGCTACTGGCTGGGGCGGAAGATCGCCCGCCTGCTGTACCGCGTGCGCGTCGGCTACACCGACAACGAAGGCCTCGCGCGCGTGCCGCCCAATGCGACGGTGGTATTTGTGATGAATCACCGCAGCAACATGGACTATGTCCTCGCTGCCTATCTGGTTGCGGATCAGGCGGCGCTGTCCTACGCCGTGGGGGAGTGGGCGCGCATCTGGCCGCTGCAGCAGCTGATCCGTTCCATGGGTGCCTACTTCGTGCGGCGCAATTCGCGCGACGAGCTCTACCGCAAAGTACTGGAGCGCTACATCGGCATGGCCACCGAAGCCGGCGTGACCCAGGCGGTGTACCCCGAAGGCAGCCTCACGCGCGACGGCAGAATGCGTGCGCCGAAGCTCGGGGCGCTCGACTACATGGTGCGCGGCTTCAACCCCGAGGGCGAGCGCGACCTGGTATTCATCCCCCTGGGCATCAACTACGACCGCACGCTGGAGGACCGCACGCAGCTGCTTGGACTGGCAGAGGACGCGAAGAAGACCGGCGCCCTCCGGGCGGCATGGAACACGCTCGCATTCGCCGCGCACCAGGCCGGTCTGGTGATCAAGAGCGAATGGCACCGCTTCGGCTACGCCTGCGTCAATTTCGGCACACCCGTATCGATGCGCGAATTCGTGCGCGCCCGTGGCATCGATTTCCGCAAGCTGGAAAAGGACGAACGCTACACACGTATCGCCGAACTGGGCGATCATCTGATGCGCAGCGTCGGCAGGCTGATCCCGGTCCTGCCGGTCCCGCTCGTAGCGCTGGTATTCGAACGCAATCTGGGCCGGGCCCTGTCCGAACTCGAGATCA
>Ga0080064_1000550_pt1 | contig 95991 bp, 86 predicted proteins | sample Subgrocontami54m_FD_69260 | JGI IMG/M metagenome (GOLD analysis project Ga0080064, IMG submission 69260) | Subsurface groundwater microbial communities from S. Glens Falls, New York, USA - GMW46 contaminated, 5.4 m (SPADES assembly) (version 2) ...
TCCCTGGAGTAACGCTGCATGGCGTAGGGAATCTTCTCCGGCGCGTACGCCAGGAAATGGTGCGCCTGGCCCAGCATCGGCCCGACGCCGCCCATCTGGAACATCAGCCATTGCAGCGTCGACCAGCGGTCGCGGATGTTCTCGGGCAGGAATTTGCCGGTCTTGGACGCGAGATAGAGCAGCATCGCGCCCGACTCGAACAGGGAGATCGGTTTCGCGTCGGGGCCGTCGGAATCGATCATCGCCGGCATCTTGTTGTTGGGGCTGATCTTGAGGAACTCGGGCCTGAACTGGTCGCCCGCGCCGATATCGACCGGGTGCACGCGATAGGGCAAGCCGGTCTCTTCCAGCATGATGTGAATCTTGTGTCCGTTGGGCGTGGGCCAGGTATATAGGTCGATCATTATTTCAATCCTTGTAGTCGCGCTAGTCGAGAAAGCATTTTTGCGCGCTTAGATCAGCTTGACCAGCTGCTTGCCGAAATTCTGGCCTTTCAACAGGCCGATGAACGCCTTGGGCGCGCTCTCCAGACCCTGCGCCACGGTCTCGCGATACTTGAGTTTGCCCGAGGCGACCCAGCCGGCTAGATCCGCCATCGCCGGCGGCCACAGGTTCAGGCGGTCGCTGACGATGAAACCCTGCACCTTGATGCGGTTGGTCAGGATTGCCTGGAATGTTTTCACGCCATAGGGCTCGGTCGCGTTGTACTGCGAGATCAGGCCGCACACGGCGATGCGCGAGAACGCGTTCGTGCGCCGCAGCACTGCGTCCAGGATTTCTCCGCCGACGTTCTCGAAATAGCAGTCGATGCCATTCGGCACCGCAGCCTTCAGGTCCTGATCCAGCCTGCCGGCCTTGTAATCGACGCAGGCGTCGAAGCCGAGTTCCTTCACCACGTAGTCGCATTTTTCCTTGCCGCCGGCGATGCCCACGGCGCGACAGCCCTTGAGCTTGGCGATCTGGCCCACGGCGCTGCCCACCGCGCCCGACGCCGCCGACACCACCACGGTCTCTCCCGCTTTCGGCTGGCAAATATCGAGCAGCCCGACCCAGGCGGTGACGCCGGGCATGCCGATCACGCCGAGGTAGGCCGACATGGGCACACGGCTCACATCGACCTTGTTCACGCCGGTGCCATCGGAGCAGCCGTATTGCTGCCAGCCGTAGAAGCCCGTGACGATGTCGCCAACCTTGAACTTCGGGTTATTCGATTCGATCACTTCGCCCACCGTGCCGCCGACCATGACCTCATCGATCTCCTGCTTGGCGGCATAGGACTTGGTGTCGTTCATGCGGCCGCGCATGTACGGGTCGAGCGACAGATAGTGGTTGCGTACCAGAATCTGCCCCTCCGCCGGTTTCGCAACGGGGGTGTTGACGATTTTGAAATTCTCCTCGGTTACCCAACCCGTGGGACGGCTGGCGAGCAGGACTTGCAGATTGGTAGTCATGGTAAGCCTCGACAAATTTTGAAAGGGGTAGCGCTTTTTGCGCGGACGAGAAACTGTCCGCGCGGATCGTGGATTGCGTACGGATGGAAAAGCCATCCGTACGCAATCCACGATCTTGTAAAAAAACCTAAACCGTTCTTGCTTTTAATCATAACCGCGCTTTCTGTACGGATGCGCTTTTCATCCGTACAGAAAGCGCGGTTGGCGCGCGCAGCGCGCAACTCAGCGTTCGACTTGTTCGCCGGCGCTGGCGAAGCGCTCGAAGTGGTGCTCGACGTCGCCCAAAGTGGCGTTGATCATGGTGAGACGTTTGGCGTAGTGGCCCGCCGCGAGTTCATTGCTCACGCCCATGCCGCCGTGCAGCTGTATCGCCTCCTGGCTGATGGCGCGGCCCGAGCGGCCGATCTGGATTTTCGCTGCCGACACCGTGCGTTTGCGCTCGTTCGGATCCTCGGACTGCACCTTCACCGAGGCGAGATAGGCCATGGAGCGCGACTGCTCGCAATGGATGAACATGTCCACCGCGCGGTGCTGCAAGGCCTGGAAGCTGCCGATCGGGCGGCCGAACTGCTGGCGCGTCTTCAGGTACTCGAAGGTGGCGGCATTCAAGGCTTCCATCGCGCCCACCGCTTCGGCGCACAGCGCCGACGCGGCGAAATCTGCGGCGCGCTCGAGCAGCGGTAGCGCCGCATCGACCTCGCCCAGCATGGCATCGGCGCCGACCTTGACGTTCGCCAGCTTGATCTCGGCCGCGCGCATGCCGTCGATGGTGCGATAGCCCTGCACCTGCACACCCGCGGTTTTGGCATCGACCAGGAACAGGCTGATGCCCTTGGCGTCGCGCATCGCCCCGGCGGTGCGCGCCGAGACGATCAGTTTGTCGGCGCTCTCGCCGTGCAGCACCACCGCCTTGTGGCCGTTCAAGGCGTAGCCCGCGCCATCGCGCCTGGCCGTCGTTTCGACGCTGTTCAGATCGTAGCGCGAGTTCGGTTCGCCCAGCGCGGCGGCGAGCAGCAGCCTGCCCTGAGCCACTTCGGACAGGATGGCCTGCTTCTGCGCCTCGCTGCCGGCAAGGTCGATCAGGCTGCCGCCCAGGACCACGGTGGAAAAATACGGCTCCACCACGATGCCGCGGCCGAGCTCGGTCATCACCAGCATGGTGTCGACGGGGGTGCCGCCGAAGCCGCCATGCGCCTCGTCGAAGGCCACGCCGAGCAGGCCCATGTGGGCGAATTGCGCCCACACCTTGTCGGAAAAGCCCTGCGTCGAAGCCATGATGGCCTTGCGCGCCTCGAAGCCATAGTCCTTGCCGATGTATTTCTGGATGCTGTCGCGCAGCATCTGCTGTTCGTCGCTGAAAATAAAGTCCATGGTCAGAGTCCGAGTACCATCTGCGAAATGATGTTGCGCTGTATTTCGTTGGAACCGCCGTAGATCGAAGTCTTGCGGTAATTGAAGTAGACGGCGGCGGCCGAAGCGGCGTACTCGGGCCCGACCGGTTCGCCGTGCCACGCCGGGTCACGCGCCTCCGGGCGGAACGGCAACGCATACGGCCCCATCGCTTCCATGGTCAGCTCGGTCAGCGCCTGCTGTACGTCGGTGCCCTTGATCTTGAGGATGGAGGCCTCGGGGCCGGGTTTGCTGCGCGCGGACAGTACGCGCAGTAGCGTTATTTCGAGGGCCATCAGCTCGACCTCGATGGCGGTGATGCGGTCGCGAAAGCGCGGGTCGTCCATCAGCGGCTTGCCGTTGCGCAACTGCCTGGCCGCAATGATCTTCAACTGCTCCAGCTCGCGCTTGGATTCGCCCACGCGCGCGATGCCGGTGCGCTCGTGCCCGAGCAGGAACTTGGCGTAGGTCCAGCCCTTGCCCTCCTCGCCCACCAGGTTTCTGGCCGGGACCTTGACGTTGTCGAAGAATGTTTCGTTGACTTCATGCTCCTCGTCCAGCGTGATGATGGGACTCACGCCGACGCCGGGGGAATGCATGTCGATGAGCAGGAAGGAGATGCCTTCTTGCTTTTTCACCGTGCTGTCGGTGCGCACCAGGCAGAAAATCATGTCGGCGTGCTGGCCCAGCGTGGTCCAGGTCTTCTGGCCGTTTACGATGTAGTCGTCGCCCTCGCGCACCGCCTTCATCTTCAGTGAGGCCAGGTCGGAACCCGAGCCCGGCTCGGTATAGCCCTGCGCCCACCAGTCTTCGGAAGACAGGATGCGCGGCAGATAATATTCCTTCTGCCATTTGCTGCCGAAATTCTGGATCACCGGCGCCACCATCACCAGGCCGAACGGTATCACGCGCGGCGCGCCGGCATAACCGCATTCATCCTCGAATATGTGCTGCTGGATCGGCGTCCAGGCGCAGCCGCCGTACTCCGTCGGCCAGTTGGGGGCGACCCAGCCCTGCTTGTAGAGAATCTTCTGCCAGCGCACCCAGTCGTCCTTGACCAGACGTTTGTGATGGAGCACCTTTTCGGCGATGTCCTTAGGCAGATTGTCGCGTATGAAAGTGCGCACCTCATCGCGAAACGCCTGCTGTTCCTTGCTGTAATTGAGGTCCATGGGGAGTCCTTGGGATGGCGCGATTGACGGGTCCAAGTATATCACTCCGCATTCCCGCCTGACTCGGCACCCGGCTGTTTTCAGCCGGTGGAAACCGCTTGCGTGCGACTGCATTCAATCGGGTTCGATCTTTTTGCCACGTCGGACATCGATCTGCTATGTTGGCTCTGATTCCGGACTGAGGAGAACAGAATGAGCGGACCACTGACGGGAGTAAAGGTGCTGGAACTCGCGGGCATCGGCCCGGGACCATTCTGCGGCATGCTGCTCGCCGACATGGGTGCGGACGTGCTGCGCGTGGATCGCGCGCAGGAGAGCGACCTTGGTTTGCCGGTAGAGCCAAAGTTCGACATCATGGCGCGCGGCCGCCGCTCCGTCGCGCTCGACCTGAAGCGGCCCGAATCGATCGCCATGGTGCTCGACTGGGTGGCGAAAGCCGACGTGCTGACGGAAGGATTTCGTCCCGGCGTGACCGAGCGCCTCGGCCTGGGGCCGGACGCCTGCTTCGCGCGCAATCCGCGCCTCGTGTACGGCCGCGTCACCGGCTGGGGCCAGCACGGTCCGCTCGCGCAAGCCGCCGGGCACGACATCAATTACATCGCGCTCACCGGCGCCCTGCACGCCATCGGCCGCAAAGGCGGGGCGCCGGTGCCTCCGCTCAACCTGTTGGGCGATTTCGGCGGCGGCGGCATGGTTCTGGCGTTCGGCATCGCCTGCGCCCTGTTCGAGACGCGCGTCTCGGGCAAGGGCCAGGTGATCGACGCCGCCATGACCGAGGGCGTGGCCGGCCTGATGGCGATGTTCTACGGCCGCATGGCCGCCGGCCACTGGCGCGATCAGCGCGGCGTCAACGTGCTCGACACCGGCGCGCCCTGGTACGACGTGTACGAAACCGCCGACGGCAAGCATGTCGCCATCGGCTCGATCGAGGCGCGTTTCTACGCCGAACTGCTCGCGCGGCTGGGCCTCGATCCCGCCGCCCTGCCGGGACAATTCGAATTCGCGCGCTGGCCCGAGCTGCGCGCCGCTTTCACCGCCGCGTTCAAGACACGAACCCGCGATGCATGGTGCAAAGAGATGGAAGGCACCGACGTGTGCTTTGCGCCCGTGCTGTCGATCACCGAAGCGTCGCGGCATGCGCACAACCGCGCGCGCGGCACTTTTGCCGAAATCGACGGTGTCACCCAGCCCGCTCCCGCGCCGCGCTTCTCGCGCACGCCGGGCGCCATCGCCCGCGGCGCGCCGCGCCGCGGCGAGGGCGGCGCGCAGGCCCTGGCCGACTGGGGCTTTGGCAAGGCCGAGATCGAGGGCTTTCGCGCGCACGGCGCATTAATGCCGGACATCTGAGCTTAAGGGTCCCTACCACCAACAATAACGGAGCACTGCATGAAACAATTCAAGGACAAGGTCGCGGTGATCACCGGCGGCGCGAGCGGCATCGGATTGGCACTGGCGCGCCGCGCGGCGGCCGAAGGCATGCAGCTCGTGCTCGCCGATATCGAGCAGGGGCCGCTCGCCGCCGCCGCGGCCGGGCTCAAGGCCGCGGGCGCCAGGGTGCTGACGGTGAAAACCGACGTCAGCCGCGCCGCGGAGGTGGAGAACCTCGCCGCGCAAACGCTCCAGGCTTTCGGCGGCGCGCACCTGGTGTTCAACAACGCCGGGGTCGGCGGCGTGCGCGTGAAAACCTGGCAGGCCACGGCCAAGGACTGGGAATGGGTGCTGGGCGTCAATGTCTGGGGCGTCATCCACGGCGTGCGCGTGTTCACGCCGATCATGCTGCGCCAGGGCGACGAGGGCCACATCGTCAACACGGCATCGGCGGCGGGCTTCGTCTCGATGGCATCCACCGCGCCCTACGCCGTGTCCAAGCACGCGGTGGTGACGCTGTCCGAAGTGCTGTATCACGACCTGAAAGCAGAGAACGCAAAAGTGGGCGTGTCGGTGCTCTGCCCCGCCTGGATCGGCACCAACATCTGGAATTCGCAGCGCAACCGCCCCGAAGATCTCAGGGAGCGCGCCGACACCGCAGAGGAGCGCGCCCGGCGCGAAGAACTGCGCACATTGCTGGAAAAAGGCAAGGTTACTGCGGCCGATGTCGCCGGAGTGACCTTCGACGCCATTGCGAACGACCAGTTCTACATCTTCCCGCACCCGAAAATCCGCCGGGACATCCAGACGCGCATGGAAGACATCCTCGCGCTGCGCAATCCGACGCGGACCGCCTGAGAGCCTCAGACGCCGCGCCTGCGCCCTGCCAGCGCCTGCCGCAGCGCCTGCTTCCACACCTTGCGCTTGTACGCGCGGGACATCGAGGCGTTGGCCGGGCTGGTCGAGGGCAGGCGCCGGTGGCCCGGTGATGCTGCTGCGCCCGCGAGCACGGGCAGCACCTGCCCGCGGTAACAAGCCTCGGCTTTCGCGCCGTTGAAGAATACCTGGTCAATCCGCGAATGGGCGCGGTAGAACGCGACGAAATCATTGGCACGCATCGTGGCCTCGTCGATCGCAGAATCCAGACTGCCCTCGCGGGTGCACGATTCGAGCACGTCCCACAGCGCGATGCCGCTAGATTTCAGCGCCCGCACCCTTGTTGCATAGGGCAATGAGGGCGCCGCACCGGTGATGTCGCCCAGGATCTCCCAGAACAGATTCTGCGCATGCGCGTAGTATCGCCCGGCCGCGAGCGACGCCTTCCCCGGCATGCTCCCCAGGATCAGCACGCGCGCGTGGGCATCGGCGATTGGGGCAAAGCTGCGTATCGGCGGGGTCACAGCGGCGGCGTCAGGTCTTGTATTGAGGCAAGTGCGATGCTGCAAGATCCGACCACGATTGTTCGCATCGTTCAAACGAGCGTTGCAAGCAGTCGCACGGCGGGCGCGACGCGCACGCCACCGGGCGTCTGATAGTCTTTGCTGCCGGTTGCCGAAACTTGCCAGGCTTCGGCCTCGGGAAAGCGCGCTTTCAGGTAACGCAGGCTGGGGTCCACCTCGGCGTCGCCCCACTTGCATTCGACGAGCAGGCGCGGACGCCGGCCTTCGACCAGGACGAAGTCCACTTCGCGGCCCTCGATATCGCGAAAGTAACGCAGATCTAGATCGCGTCCCTGCGTGTCCTGCTCGAAATGCACCCACTTGAGTAGATGACAGGCAACCAGGTTTTCGAAGCGCGCGGCGTCTCCCGGCACCACGGTCCAGTCCAGGTGATAGTGCTTCTGGGACTTCTTCACCGCGCGGATGCGGGGCGCGCCGAACGGCGCAAGCCGGAACACCGCGAACAGCCGTTCAAGCGCGCCGATCCAGCTCTCCACCGCCTTGTGGCTCACCTGCAGGTCCTCGCGCAGCGCGTTCACCGACAATGGAGAGCCGACCAACTCCGGCAGGCGCAGCATCAGCAGCTCCAGGTGCCCGAGGTCCTGGATGCGTTCCAGCGCAACGATCTCCTCGCGCACGAGCAGCGAGCGGTACTCGCGCGACCAGCGCCGCGCTTGCGTCTTGCTGCCGCCGAGAAAGGGTTCCGGAAAGCCGCCCAGTTGCAGCAAGTCGAGCAGCTGCGCCGGGCGCGACATGCCGAGTTCCGCCACCGAGAACGGGTGCAGCCGTAGAAGGTGATAGCGTCCCTGCAGCGAATCGCCGCCGAAGCGGTACAAGTCCAGCCGCCCGCTGCCCGTCACCAGGATGCGCTGGCCGCTCGGCCGGCCGTCGTAGAGCCCCTTCAGGTAATTGCGCCAACGTCGGTACTTGTGGATTTCGTCGAAGATCCAGAGCAAGCCTGGCGGCAACTCGCCGCGCAGGATGCGGTCGCGGTGCGTTGCGATGTCCCAGTTGAGGTAGGCGGCGCCGGCGCCCGGCAAGCCCAGCGCCAACGTGGTCTTGCCGACCTGGCGCGCGCCGGCGACGAACACCATCTTGCGCGCGAGGTCGCGGCGCAAGGCCGCGGCGAGGTAACGTGGCTGGCGTGATCCGGGCATGCCAAAAGGCTACCGGAATTTTTGCCTGTAGTCAAAATTACAGGTGTGTAATTTTGCCACGACGGGAAAATGCGCCGGCGCTGTACCAGCCCGAGTAAGCGTGGGCTTGCCGCGCGCGGACGAGGCATCACGCCGGCAATTGGTAGCGCCGCTCCCGGAACAGCTTCAGGCAGGCGTCGGCAACCTCCGTGTCGTAGGCGCTGCCGCGCCCGCGCTCGATCTCTGCCAGGGCTTTTTCGATCCCCAGTCCGGGCCGGTAGGGCCGGTGCGAGGACATCGCCTCGACCACGTCCGCCACCGCCATGATGCGCGCCTCGAGCAGGATCGCCTCGCCCTTGAGCCCCTGCGGATAGCCGCTGCCGTCGATGCGCTCGTGGTGCTGCAGCGCGACCTCGGCCACCGGCCAGGGAAACTTCACCGCCTTCAGCACGTCGTAGCTCGACTGCGGATGGCCCTGAATCAACTGGAACTCGATCGGAGTGAGCCTGCCGGGCTTGGACAGAATCTCGGCGGGAATGGTGATCTTGCCGATGTCGTGCAGGTAGCCTGCGACGCGCAATCCCTCCTGCCGGCGCGCGTCGATTCCGAGTTCGGCCCCGATGGCAACGGCGATTTCGCCCACGCGCCGCTCGTGGCCGGCGGTGTACGGATCGCGCAGTTCGCTCAAGGTGGTCGCGACCTCGACCGTGCTCATGAACGCGGTTTCGAGTTGCACGACGTAATGCTGGATCTGCTCCTCGGCGCGCTTCTTCTCCGATATGTCCTGCATCAGGCCGATGACAGCGGGACGGCCGTCGTGTGTCGCCCGCGCGCCATGCACGCCGGCGTCGAACAGGCTGCCGTCCCTGCGCGCGCCGGTGAAGCCGTAGCTGACGTTCTCTACGTCACCCTCGATGCGGCTGCGCATGTTCTCCGCGACGACGCCGCGGTCCGGCTCGGCCACGACCGAGAGCGCCTCGACGCCGATCAGCTCGCCGGCCGAAGCGTAACCGAATATCTCCGCGAAGCGCGGATTCACATAGACGAACCGGCCGTCCTGAATGATGTAGATACCGGCGAGCGACTGTTCGACCAGGCCGCGGAATTGCTCTTCCGCCGCACGCAGGGCCTCCTCTGACCGCTTGCGTTCAGTGATATCGCGTACTACGCCGACAATCGTCCAGCCTTCGTCGGACGGCGTCGCGCTGCGCCGGAGTTCGACCCATACCGGCGTGCCGTCCCCGCGCTGCTGCAGCACCTCCACCGGTTCCGCCACCGCGCCGGCGGCGATGACCGCGTCGTAGGCGCGCTCCAGTTCCGCACGGGGGATTGACAGGACCCCGTCCGGTCCCAGTGCAAACATCTCCTCCCGCGTCAGGCGCCACATGGCGCAGGCAGCGGCATTGATGTCGATGAAGCGCATGCTCGCGCGGTCGACCAGGAAAATCGCCTCCGCGGTGGCGTCCATCGCCATGCGGAAGCGCAGCAGATCCGCTTCGCGCTGCCTGCGCTCGGTGATGTCGCGTATGGTCGCGGTAAAGAACCGGCCGGCAGCGGTTTGCCATAGCGCCAGCGAAAGTTCCAACGGAAACTCCGTGCCATCCTTGCGCAGCCCGGCAAGCTCAACGGTTTTGCCGATGATGCGGCCCTCACCGCCGGCCGCCACCCTCGCCATGCCTTCGCGATGGCGGTCACGGAATCGCTCCGGCATCAATCTGGTCAGCGGTTGCCCGCGGATTTCGGCGTCGCTGTAGCCGAACAGCCGCGCGGCGCTGGGATTCCACTCCACTACTTGGCAATGGCTATCCGCGGTGACGATGGCATCGTTGGCCGATTGCGCCACCGCCCGGTAGCGCCGCTCGCTCTCCTCGAGCGCAGCCATCGAACGCGCCCGCAGCTCGACCTGGGAGGCGCGCTGCTGTTGCCGCCACAGCAGCGTCACCGCGGTACCGACCGCGGCGGCCGCGGCCAGGGCGATCAGGCCGACCCATAGCGCCAAATTCCACAGCGGCGCCAGCACCTCGTCGCGGTCGACCTTGGCGACGATATGCCAGTCTGTCCCGGCCACCGGACGGTAGGCGAATAGCACCGGTATGTCGCCGTGGTCCCTGCCCGGCGCCGTGCCGGGTTTTGCCGACAGGACCGCGACAACGGCCGGCCGATCCGCATCGGTCAAGGGCCGCCTAAACCTCAGGGCGCTGCCCTGCCGGTGGCGCAGATCATTGAGGTGGATGACGGAATCGCCCTCGCGCCGCACCAGCAGCGATTCGCCGCTGGCGCTGGCGCTCGGCCAGGTCTGGATCAGCGGGAAGATGAAGCGCTGCGCCGTGGCGCGCAACACGACAACCGCCAGCGCACGCTCGCCTTGCGCATCGGCTACGACCAGCGGCAGCGCCCACTCCAGATGGATATGGCCTTCTTCGTCGCGGTAAATATCGCGCCGTTGCACCTGTTTGCTCGCCAGTGCCTGGCGCCACAGACTCGGAAGCACGGGTGATGTTGTTACTTCCTCGCCCGCCGAAAGCAGCAAGCTGCCGCTCGCATCCAGCAACAGGATTTTGCTGTAGTGGTAATTGGTGAGCAGATGGTCGAAGCGATCCAGAATGAGCCTGGATAGTTTTGCCTGCTGCTCTTTTTCTTGCACAAACCGGCCGACCAATTCGGCAAACTGCGCGTCGCCGGCCAGTACCTTACTGTCCCCGATTCGTTCGCCCAGCCAGTTCTCGATCTGCTCGGCCTTGAGCCGGGCAATGGCTGTCAGGTTGGCGTAGGCCTCGCGTTCGACTTGCGCGCCATACAGCCTGGAAATGCCGATCCCGATCAACGGTACTACCAGCGCCAAAGCGGCAAATGTCAGCAACAGCCGCCCGGTACCAATCGGCTGGTGCTCGGCATCCTCTATGTTGGTGGCGTCCCACACCCTGAGTAGCAGGTAGAGCAAGACGCTGGTGACGGCCACGAATGCCAGCCCTTTGGCCAGCTCGATGCGGCCCAGGAGCACCGGGTCGGTGACGGCGATCGCAAGCAGAGTGCCGGAGGTCACGATCCATAGCGCCGCGAACGCCGCATAAAGCAGCGCCACGCGTGCCGGTGTAAGCCGCCCGTAGAGCCAAACGGACAGCCAGGATATGCTTGAAGGGGCCCTCACTCGCCCTCCGTTTCACCCCCCTTCTCCCTGGCCGGGAGCATATGCGCCTTCGCTCGATTACGCAAATGCGCTTGCCCTCGTCGAATCCGCGGCCCGCGCGACACAATCATTCCACGTTGCCGTGCATTCATGCAGCTGCCGAGGCGTCATACCGGCAACTGGTGGCCCTTGTCGCGAAACAGGCGCAGGCAGGCGTCGGCAACCTCAGCGTCGTACGTGCTGCCGCGCCCGCGCTCGATCTCCGCCAGGGCCTTGTCGATCTCCATTCCGGGCCGGTAGGGCCGGTGCGAGCACAGCGCGTCGATCTTGTTCGCCACCACCATGATGCGCGCCTCGATCAGGATAGCGTCGCCTTTCAGGCCCTGCGGATAGCCGCTGCCGTCCATGCTCTCGTGGTGCTGCAGCGCGACTTCGGCCACCGGCCAGGGAAACTGAATGTCCTTCAGCACGTCGAAACTCGCCTGGGTGTGCCCCTGGACCAACTGCAGCTCGATCGGGCTGAGCTTGCCGGGTTTGGACAAAATCTCCGACGGGATCCTTAACTTGCCGACGTCGTGCAGATAGCCCGCGATTCGCAGCCCTTCCTGCCGGCGCTCGTCGAAGCCGAACTCGGCGCCGATGGCGGCTGCGATCTCCCCCACCCTGCGCTGGTGGCCGGCGGTGTAGGGGTCGCGCATTTCACCCAGGGACGTGACCACCCGCACCGTGCTCATGAAAGCGCTTTCGATTTGCGCGACATAGCGCTGGATCCGCTCCTCGGCGCTCTTTTTCTCGGAGATGTCCTGCGCCAGGCCGATGACCGCCGGCCGGCCTTTGTGCGTCGCGCGGGTGCTGTGCACGCCGACTTCGATTTCAGCGCCGTCCTTGCGCACGGCGGTGAAGCCGTAGCTCATGCTTTGGACCTTGCCTTCGACCCGCCGGCGCGCGGCCAGCACCACGCCGCGGTCCTTCTCAGCAACCAGCGAGAGCGACTCGCGACCGATCAACTCGTCGGCGGAGGCGTAACAGAAGATCTCGGCAAAGCGCGGGTTGACGTACGCGAACGTGCCGTCCTGGATGAGGTAGATGCCGGCGATCGACTGCTCGACCAGGCCGCGGAACTGCTCTTCGGCCGCGCGCAGATCGATCTCCGCTCGCTCGCGCGCAGCCTCGCGCGCGAAGTTGTCGAGCGCAAAGCCGATATCCGCCGCCATTTCAATCAGCAGGTTGCGCGCAGCTTCGTCGAAGGCGCCGACCTCGCCGGCATACAGGGTGAGAACGCCGACTGGAACACCATTGCGCCGTAGAGGGAGCGTGGCCGAAGCGCCGAAGCCGAAGCGCGCGCGACGCTCCTGCCATGGCGCAAGGAGCGGCTGATTGCCGAATTCCTGGCGCCAGACCGGCTCGTTCTCGCGAACGGCGGTACCTGTCGGACCGCGCCCGCGCGGATGATCGGCGTCCACCGAGATTTCGATACCTTGCAGATACTCGTCGGCGTGATCGCCAAAACGGGCGACGATCCGAACCACCCGCGTGTCCGGATCGATACGGCCGATCCAGGCCATTTTCATGCCGCCGAGCTGCACCGCGACGCGGCAGATTTGCGGGAACAATTGTTCCTCGCCGGCGCAGCGCACGATGGCCTGGTTGCACTGGCTCAAGGCGGCGTAAAGCTTGGTCAGCCGCTGGATTTTCTCTTCGGCTGCCTTGCGCTCGGTAATGTCGCGAATGATGCCGGTGAAGAACCGGCCCTCGCCGACGCTCCACTCCGCCAGCGAAAGTTCCAGCGGGAATTCGCTCGCGTCCTTGCGCCGTCCTGCCAGTTCAACAGTCCTGCCGATAACGCGCCGCTCGCCGCCGGATTGCACGCGCTTCATGCCATCGAGATGCCGGCCCTGAAATCGTTGCGGTATCAGCAGCGTCAGTGGCTGCCCGATTACCTCGGCTTCCGCGTAGCCGAAGATGCGCCCGGCGCTCGCGTTCCAGCCTACGATGCGCCCGGCAACATCGCTGGTTACAAAGGCTTCGGAGACCGAGTTTGCCACTGCCTGATAGCGGAGTTCTCGCGCGCGCAGTTCGTTCGCCGCGCGCTTGCGTTCGGTAATATCGGTGCCGACGCCGCGGTAGCCCATGAACGCGCCGGCGGCATCGAACACCGGATCGCCGCTGATCGAGAGATAGCGCTCGATGCCGTCGGCGCCGAGGCGCGAGAACTCGAAGTCGCGGAACGGCTGCTGCGCATCGAGCACCGCCCGGTGCGCCTGCCAGCCCGCTTCGTCCGGCGAAAGACCGGGGACGTCCCAGCGGCGCTCGCCCAAATTCGTGGGCCGGTGGAACACCGTCCGCTCACCCGTCCTGGTGGCCAAGCCGCGCTGGGTGAGTCGGTGTTCGACGTCGCTTTCCCAGTAGAAGTCGGAGGACATCCCGGTCAGGCTGCGAAAGCGCGCCTCGCTCCCCTCAAGCTTGCGGTTCGCCGCTTCCAGTTGCGCCATCTTGTCCTCGACCTTGCGCGCAAGCGCCGACTCGTGCAGCGCGTGGAAAGCGAGTTCGTCCAGAGGCGCGGCCGGGGCGGGCGCGGCGTGTCCGGCCCACTGCCGCAGCACCGCGCGCAGCTCCGTGAGAAACACTTCCGCCTCCAGCGGCTTGATCAGATAGCGCACCGCGCCCAGCGCCGCGGCGAACTGCTCGTCCTCCGGATGGACATAGGTGGCGGAGTAGAAAATGAACGGAATCGCCTTGAGCGCCGCATCCTGCATCCAGGCGCGGCACAGCGCGAAGCCGTCCATCCTCGGCATCAGCGCGTCGGAGACGACGGCATCGGGTGGATCGCGCCGCGCGGCGGCCAGCGCTTCCAGCCCGTCGCCCGCAGCCGTCACCCGGTAGCCGTTCGCCTCGAGCAGCATCTTGAGGAGATTGCGATTCTCCTCATGGTCCTCGACTATCAGTACGTGAGTCATAAAACGCATTCCCGCCATATTTTCAACGCGCAAGGTACTGAACCAGGGGCACGCGAATTTCTCGTGCGCATGTCAGCTTGCCTCAATGTGAAATGCCTTGTCCGAAAACGGCTGATCCAGAAAACGCCAGTCCCATAGCTTGCAGACACGCGGTGGTGCGCCGAATCCGTTCGCGTCAAATTGCCATATTTGGCGCTACCGCATGGCTGAACACCACATGGCACGCCGCTTTTCGTTTTTCAATGTTCAAGATTCTTGGCGCGATCGCGTGCAGACACCTGCCGCCGCCCGCTGAAACATAGACTGGTCATGGACGCAGACCACACGGTGAAAACGGCGGGACGCGCGCAGAAAAACCGGCCCGATCAGGAAATGACCATGATTGGCTATGGTCCCTCCCATCGAGGCAGGATACGCTTGTTTGCTGTGACCGTATGTGTACTATGCCACACAATGCCAGATAAATCGTCGTCGTGCCGAAGGACGTGCCGCGCCCGGCGCGTTCGGTGCGCGCTGTTCATTCCAGATCAACGGCTTTCGACCGATGATGCGCGCTCGCCACGAATGAATTGGCGCAAACAGATGCCGCTCATGTCCATCAATCCGAAATACCGGACCTGCCCACCTACGCCGCGGCAGCCATCGCGGGCGCGATTCATGCAAGCTTGGACCCTGTATATTGCGCAATCATGATTGAATGGTCCGAACTCCGCTACGCGGCCGAGATGCCAAGTGAGGGCGAATGCCTAATTTCATTTTCAGTCTGAGAACCAGGGCGCTGCTGCTGGTTGGTTTGGCGTTTGCGGTGTTCGTCGGAACCATGGGATACCACGCGTCGGCTGAACGCCAGATGCGTCTGGATTTTGTCAAAGACCACCTGCTCGACGCGGCGAAGCTGATCGCGGCACAGCAAAACCATGCCATTGAATACGCGGAGCGCTTTCTCGACGCTCTGATCAGGGCGCATGCCGGGCGTCAGACGATAGTACCGGAGGACTGCGGGCGTACGCTCGCGCAGCGCCTGCGCGAAGAACCTCGAATCGCCAATATCATCGTCGCCCTGCCCGACGGACGCGTGGTCTGCAGTGCAACGCCCATGGCTCGAGCCATCAATCTGGCCGACCGGCCCTACTTCCAGCAGGCGCTCGCGGCGCCGGGCGTGATTATCGGCGAGGCGATGGACAGTCCGATAACCGGCAAGCGCAACCTCCCGTTCTTCAAGGCCGTCCGCGACCCAAGCGGGCGCACGCTTGGGGTATTTGCGGTTTCGCTCGATTTGGCCGGACTCGCAACAGAGGTCGCCAGCGCCAAGTACCCCAAGGGTGCCAGGATCGGGTTGATCGACGCCAAGGGACTGGTGCTTGCGCGTCACCCCGACGACGATCGATGGGTCGGGCGGGATGCGTCGGGCACTGCATTTTTCAAGGCCGTCGCGGCTCACGGCGGAGAGGGAACATTTGAAGAATTCGGATTCGACGACGTGCCGCGCGTCTATGGCCTTGCGCGCTTTGCCGACACCGCGGCGGGTCCGATATCGCTTTGGCTCGGATTCGAGAAGCAGGCGGTGACCGCGGACATCGAGCGTGATTTTGCCTGGACTGTCCTCGCCTTGACCGGCCTGCTCGTGGCGGCATTTGCCGCGATGTGGGCTGGAGGCGAACACCTGCTCCTGCGACCCATCTCGGTCCTGTCGGCAGCGGCGCATCGAATGGGCCAGGGCGATCTGGCTGCCCGTACCGGGCTTGAACACGCCCGCGACGAATTGGGAAGACTGGCGCAATCGTTCGACGACATGGCGCGGTCGCTCGAGGCGAAGAACCACGATATCGTCCTCGCCAATCGCGCGGTAAAGGTGCTGTCGGCGTGGAATGAAGCGCTGCTCGCGCCGTGCGATGAAATATCGCTGATCGAATACATGTGCCGGGCCATTGTCGAGGCCGGCGGTTACCGTTGCGCCTGGGTGGGCTTCGCCAGGTCGGACGAGAACAAGACAGTCGAGCCGGTGGCGTCCTGGGGCATGGACCCGCAGTTCGTCGCCGGCCTGGGCGTTACCTGGTCGGATTCCCCGCACGGTCGCGGCCCGACCGGTAGCGCCCTTCGCCTTGGCACTGCGGTGGTCATGAACGACTACATGACAAACCCCGACACCGCGCCGTGGCGCGAAAGCGCGCTGCGCCATCAGCTCAGCGCGTTAATCTCGATCCCGCTCAAGGTGGATGGCGCAGCCATCGGCGCCCTTTCGATTTATGCGGCGGAGGCCGCGTCCTTCGGCGAGCAGGAGACCGTGCTGCTGACCGAAGTGGCGGCCGCGCTTTCATCCGGCATCGCCACAGTGCGCGCGCGCGCGCTGCGCGCCGAGCTCGAAGCATCACTGCAAACCAGCGAGGAACGATTCCGCGCCGCCGCCGAAGCCAGCCTGGACGCGCTCATTGTCATGAAGAGCATGCGCGATGCCACTGGCAATATCGCCGACTTTGAAGTCACCGATATGAACGGCCGCGCCGCGCGCGAACTCGGCCTGGCCAGGGAAGAAGTCATCCGCACGAAATTTCATCAACTGCTTCCCGCATACGGAACCGCGGGATTATTCGACAAGTATGTCGGCGTCGTTGCTACCAGGACGCCATTGGAAGAGGAGTTTGCGTTCGATCTGGCGGGCGCGCCCAGGAAGTGGTTCAGGCAGCAGGTGGTCGCCGTCGGCGACGGCATCGCCGTTTCCCTGCGCGACATCACGATCTGGAAAACGGCGGGGGACAAGATCCGTGAGGGCGAGGAGCGGCTGCGGCTCGCGATGGCCGCGGCGCATATGGGAGCGTGGAGTATAGATCTGGAGAACCACACCCACTCGACGTCGGAGGAAATGGGAACGATCTTTGGCTTGCCCAAGGGCGTGGGGCTGCGGAACACCGAGGCATTCATGACTGCCGTACACCCGGACGACCGCGAGGCATTGGCAACGGCGATAAAGCAAGACCGGGAAGCGGCGCAGCCGGGGCGCCGGGAGTTCAGGGTGTTGTGGCCGGATGGTACGGTGCATTGGGTGGAGGCGACCAGCAACGTCATCTGCGACGCGGCCGGCAAACCGGTGCGCAGTGTCGGCGTGCTCGCGGACATTACGCAGAGGAAGCTCGATGTAGTGGCGCTGCAACGCGCCAACCGCGCGCTCAGGACGCTGTCGGCGGGCAACGAGGCGCTGGTGCACGCGTCGAGCGAATCGCAGCTTCTTCATGACGTGTGCCGGGTCATCGTCGACAAGGGGGGATACACGACGGCATGGGTGGGTTACCGGCACAACGACCAGGAAAAGACCATCGTGCCGATGGCTTCGGCCGGGGTGGTAGAGAAGAATCTCGCTGCAATACGCCATACCTGGGCCGACAACGCGCAGGGGCAAAGACCCATGGCCAGAGCCCTGCGCAACCGCAAAGCGGAACTTGCCCGCGATGTTCAAGAAGACCCCGCGTTTGCGTCCGTGAGAATGGCGCTGCCAAGCCTTGCCTACTCGTCCAACCTCGCATTGCCATTGCTCGATGGCAAGATAGTCATCGGCGCGATAAGTATTTTCGCGTCGGAGACGGACGCGTTCGACGAGGCGGAAGTGTTGCTGTTGCAGGAACTCGCCGACGACCTCGCCTATGGCATTGCCACATTGCGGACGAGGGAGGAGCGCGACCGTATTGCGCATGCGCATGAACACCACGCGGCCATTCTGCGCAAGAGTCTCGAGGACAGCATTCAGGCTATCGCAGCGACGGTGGAAGTGCGCGACCCGTATACCTCGGGCCATCAGAAACGCGTGGCGGATCTGGCCGTGGCGCTGGCGCGCGAAATGGGCCTGGCCGAGGAGCAGATTCACGGGCTGCATCTCGCCGGCGTCGTCCACGACCTCGGAAAAATCAGCATTCCCGCGGAAATTCTGTCCAAACCGGGGAAGCTGACGCCGATCGAGTTCCTGCTGGTCAAGAGCCATGCGCAGGCGGGGTACGAGATTCTAAAGGATATCGATTTCCCCTGGCCTATCGCAACCATCGTCTGGCAACACCACGAACGCTGCGATGGCTCCGGCTACCCGCGGGGCCTCAAAGGCGGCGACATTCTGCTGGAGTCCAGCATCATGGCGGTCGCGGACGTGGTCGAAGCAATGGGCTCGCACCGGCCCTATCGCGCGACCTTGGGAATCGACGCCGCGTTGCGGGAAATCGAGCGTGGCCGCGGAATCCAGTACGACCCGGCGGTCGTTGACGCGTGTTTGAAGTTGTTTCGCGAAGGCCGTTACACGCTTGCGACCTAGGCCGTGCACGCACTACGACGCGCTGGTGGTGGCAAATGGAGCACTTCGCCCCCCCCCGCAGCCCACCGACCCGCTGACTGAGGTCGGTCGCGCCAGGTTGCCGGATTTGACGCGACCGCATGGCTAATGACCACGTGGCACGCCACTTTCCGCTTTTCAATGTTCAGGACTCATGGCGCGAATGCGCGCGTCCATCACTGTTTTTGCGGCAGCGCGCTCGGCACTTTCATGGGCGGGGATTTCGGCGCGCCGCTGTCGTCGAACAGGAGTCCCCAAAAAAACCACAGCCCGAGCAAAGCCAGTAGCGCGCACGCGATCAGCGCGTAGCGCAGCGTCCGCCGCCGCGCAGCCTCGGTCTCTTCGATGCCGTCGAGCGCCTTGCGCACCTTGCGCAGCGCCGTCTGCTCGACCGTGCGCTGTGCGTGCTCCTCGATCGCGGCGCGGTCGATGTCGTTCGGCGTCTCGATGCCCATGGTTTCCGCTCCCTTGCATAGGCCCGCCGCGAACTTCATGTTGCAGCGGATTCCGGCTAAATCTGTTTCGCCTCGCGCATTTTTCCGGCGATTTCCCGGATCATCCCGAGGATTGCCGGCCGGCCACGGTAGATCCCACGAATGCCCTGCAATTCAAGCTCGATGATCGAACCATCCTCGCGCACGGCGGAAAAAACGTGGCTGACGGGGCCCGCGTCTTCTCCGGACAAGCGGCGCAGCACATCGGCTGTCGCCGCAACGTCCTTCTCGGCCGCAATCGACGACAGGTCCCTGCCGGTCAGCTCGGCTTCGTCGGCGTAGCCGAGAATCTGGACGAAGCGGGGATTGCAGTAGACAAGCTTTTGATCCTGGATGACGAACATCCCGGTGAACCACTGCTCTACCAGGCTGCGGTACCGGGTTTCGCCTTCGATCAGCTCGCGCTCGGCCGCTTTGCGCCCGGTGATGTCGCGCAAGGTGGCGACGGTCGTCAATTCGCCGTCGGCGCCGCGCGCGATCGTCGCGGAGACCGAACATGGAACCAGGGATCCATCGCGGTTCTTCAACATCGTTTCCACATCGATGGCCCGGCCACGTTGCTTGATCGCGTGGAGAATGGCGTCTCCGTAGTGGGAGTTGGCATACAGCGCGTTCACCGATGTGCCGATGAGATCCTCCCGCTTGTATTGCCCCTTCGACAGCGTCGCGACCTGAGGATTCATCTCCAGTATGGTTCCATCCAGACTGGTCTCGACATAGACGTCCTGCAGGTTGTCGTAGAAGCGCCGGTATTTTTCCTCGCTCTCGCGCAGCCTGCGGTTAGCTATCTCCAGTTGGACCATCTTGTCCTCGACCTTGCGTGCAAGCGCCGACTCGTGCAGTTCGTGGGAAGTGGCGTCGTCCAGCGGCGCGACCGGCCCGGGCGCGGAGTGCCCGGCCCATTGCTGCAGGACCGCGCGCAGCTCCCGCAAAAACGCCGCCGCTTCCAGGGGTTTGATCAGATAGCGCACCGCGCCCAGTGCCATGGCGAATTGCTCGTCCTCCGGGTGAACGTAAGTGGCGGAGTAGAAGATGAACGGAATGGGCCTGAGTTCGGTATCCTGCATCCAGGCGCGGCACAGGGCAAAGCCATCCATCTTCGGCATCAGCACGTCGGAGACGATGGCGTCGGGCCGGTCGCGCCGCGCGGCGGCCAGCGCTTCAAGCCCGTCGCCCGCGGCCGTTACCCGGTAGCCGTTCGCCATGAGCAGCATCTTGAGGAGATCGCGGTTCTCCTCGTGGTCCTCGACGATCAGCACATGATCCATCAGATTACTTCCCGCCGGATCTTCGACGTGCGCGCCACCGAAGCTCGGACATGTGAATGTTCAGGTAGATCGCCTACACGGCCAGGATTCGATCTTCGGCCAATGGTGCACATCGCGGAAATCTCCATTCGACCGGAATGACTCCGGATTGTCGAATTCTTGACAAGGGCTTGATGAAACTCCGGCATTTCCGCAATACCCCAAATCGGTTAGCCTCAGCGAATTGATAAATTGTAGCGCAACGTATTGAACATACAAGATTAAAATATTTTTCCGGCGCAGCAGCTGTGATCGCTGCTGCGGGATCTAAGGAATAAGCAATTGATGTGCCATAGGCGATGACCGCACAAACTCACCGCGGCGCGCCCGGGCGCGCCCATCCCCTGCATTTGGGGGACTTCGACACCCTTCAGTCTGGTCTCAGGAAAGGAACAGCTTCACCGCCGCGACGGTTGCGCCCGGATCTTCTTCCTGCGGCACATGCCCGAGTTGGTCGAATACGACCAGGCGGCTGCCGGAGATGTCGCGATGGAATCTTTCCGCGTCGGCGGGTGGAAGGAGCCGGTCGCGCCCGCCCCACAAGATCAACGTCGGAACTTTCAGCGCCGGGATGCGTTCGGGGCGAATGCCGGCCGGCGCCTGCGCGAACCGCTGCACCAGCGCGCGCCGGTTGCCCTCGCGCAATGTGAGCTCGAAGTAACGATCGACGAGTTCCGGCGTGACTTTTCCGGGGTCGCCGTAGACGTTGCGCACGCTGGATTCGATCAGGCCGCGCGGCAGGGTGAGCTCCGCCAGGCGATTGAGCAGCGGAATCCTGGCGATGCGAAAGCCGATCGGAACCGACACCGGCTGGAACGGGTAGCCGGCCGCGTCGACCAGAACGAGCTTGTCCACGTGCCCTGGATGCGCCAGCGCCGTTTCCCACGCCACCTGACCACCGAAGGAATTGCCGGCGAGCACGTAGCGTGACACACCGAGCCGGTCCAGCATCGCGGCGACGAAACGCACATAGCGCTCGATCCGGTAGTCCCCATCCGCAAACGCGCCGGTCAGGCCGATGCCGGGTAGATCGAAGCGAATGATGCGCCGCTTTGCCTTGAGCTCTTTGGCCCATCCGTCCCAGGTATGCAGGCTGGACGAAGTGCCGTGCAGCAGCACGATCGGAACCGGATCGGCGCGCGGGCCTTCGTCGCGCAGGTGGACCGGCATACCCTCCATATCGATGAATGCGGAAGGCGGTTGCGCCCAGCGTGACTGAAGTTCGGCGAGCGGACGGTCCGGCGCCCAGGTCGCCGCCACGAACACGGCGATGGCGAGCAGCAGCGCGGACAACATCGCAACTACGATCCCGGCAAATCTTTTCATGATCCGCAACTCCTTGTCAGCCGGACGGCATGTGCCATGCCAAACTTCCGCTTCGAACCAATTGCGCGCCGAATTGAACCCGCGATGGTTGCAGGCACGCCATGGCTACGGCAGGTTTGGCTGCAGCCTCGCCGAATCAATGCGGGCCGAGCTGTCAGGACTCCACACCACGCGGTCATCCACGGCGTAAAGCCAGCATTTCACGTTTGCTTTGCGGCAAGGCTCCATGCTAGTTCGCATCGCCCTCGCATCGTTCGAACGGAAATGCCAGCCGCCTTTCTCGGTGATTGCAAAAGCCTTGGGCGGACCCAGGCCGAGATAGTGCTCGTAACGCGCGTGCCCTTTTTCATTCAACGGCAACGCCGCGATGTCATCGATCCGGGCAAAACCGCTTGCCGGCGGCAGCAGGTAGCGATGGCCCTTGAAGCGCTCCTCATGGGTGAGCAACAGCGGCGTTCCGAGCTGCGCCGACAGGAATTCGAACAGGCGGCCATGTGCTTTTTCCCTGGCCTCGGGATTGCCGCCGACCGTCGCGCTCCCGCTGCGAGTGTTGCCGACGTTGCTCCTCTGCTGAACCGGCGCGACGCCGTCGAAGCCGTGATGGCTCCCGGGATAGACGACCAGATCCACCGGCGCGTCCTCGTGCGCGCGTTTCAGCCTGGCATGCAGCTTCACGCATTCACGGGCGGGCGTCCAGTCATCCAGCTCGCCGGCCAGAAGCAGCAGCGGCGCGCTGATTTCGTAGTCCCACATGCGCACGAACTTCGCGCAACCGGGATAGAGCGCGATGGCCGCTCGCGGCTGGATCGATTGCGCCTGCACCGCCTTGTCGGTCCGGTCGAGGACGCTCAGAACGGTGGACCCGCCGTGCGAGCGCCCCATGACAGCGATGCGATCCTTGTCTACCGTGGGTTGCCTTGCCAGCCATTGAATCGCCGCGAACACATCGTCGCGCCGCTGCTCTTCATGGATACTTCGCCGCGATGAAGGCGTCTCGCAGATGGACGTTTCGCCGCGCGGGGTGAAGCTTTCGAGCACAAGCACGTGCATCCGCTCGTCGTTGAAATAGCCGGCATCGCGAGTATAGCTGCGGTTCAGATTGCCCTTCTCATCCAGTGCGCCGCCACACCCGTGCAGCGTGACCACAACGGGGCGCGGTCCGGCCGCGGTCGCCTTGAACCAATGGCCCGGTAGCTGCAGCTTGCCGTCTTGCGAGGGAATGAAAACCACCTCGACTGCGGCTGCGGCACGACTGCCCAGGCAAATAATTGCAAGGAAAGCCGCGAGCAAGAGCCGGATTGCAGGGCTCATCGGCCGGCGCCCGCAGGCCTCATCTGCCGCCCGCCAGGTCGATGAACGTGCCGGTTGCATAGGAGGCCTCGTCCGACAGCAGCCACAGGATCGCCGCGGCGACTTCCTCCGGGCGCCCGCCGCGTTTCATCGGCACGAATTCCTTGACGCGATCCACCCGGGCGGGTTCGCCGCCGCTCGCGTGAATGTCGGTATAAATAAAGCCGGGCCGCACGGCATTGACGCGTATGCCCTCTTCGGCGACTTCGCGCGCGAGGCCGATGGTGAGGGTGTCAATGGCGCCCTTGGATGCGGCGTAATCCACGTATTCGCCGGCAGAGCCCAGGCGCGATGCCGCCGACGATACATTGACGATGGCGCCGCCGCTGCCGCCGTGCCTGCTCGACATGCGCCGCACGGCTTCCCTCGCGCAGAGGAAGCAGCCGGTGACATTCGTTGCAAGAATCCGGTTCACGCGCGCCGCGTCCATCTCGTCGACGCGCTTCTGCGCCTCGAGTATGCCCGCATTGTTGACCAGCGCCGTGACCGTCCCCAGCCGCCTGTCGACGGTCCTGAACAAATCGACGACCTCGGTTTCCACGGCGACGTCAGCGGCGACGGCGATGGCCTGCCCGCCGGCCGATTCGATGTCCGCGACCACGGCATTGGCGGCCGCCTGATCCTTCCGATAGTTCACGCACACGGCGTAGCCGCGCGCCGCGGCAAGCCGCGCCGTGGCCGCGCCGATGCCGCGGCTGGCGCCGGTGATCACGATTACTTTGTTCAAGCTGAATTCCGCGTTTTCATCAACCTGTCCCACCGCGCCACGGGCATAAGCATGGAAATGCGCTCATTTGGGAATTATCTCTTAGAATATGCCGCTGTCAAAAACAAACAGGAGTGCATTGAATGCCGTCAACAGCAGTATGTCCGGAATCACCCGGACTGCAAGCCGCCATCGACTACGCCAAGGCGCACGAAGTCGCATGGAGCCGCGACAACAGCGACCCCTGGGGCGTGCATGGCGCCGATCCGCCGCCCTGGAACCGGCTGCTCGGACCGGTCTCGCCGCGCGGTCCGGTCTCAGGCGCCATCCTGCGCCAGGGCAAGCTGCTCGCGAGTTGGGGCGACCCGGCGCGCGCCGATCTCACTTTCAGCGTGGCGAAAACCTACCTCGCCCTGCTCGCGGGTGTCGCCTTCGACCGCGGACTGCTGCCCGATGTGGATCAGCCGGTGTGCGCGCGCCTGCCCGGCATCGGCTTCGACAGCGAGCACAACCGCCGCGTCACCTGGGCGCAGCTGCTGCAGCAGACCAGCGAGTGGGAAGGCGAGTGCTTCGGCCTTCCCGACCAGGTCGATCGCTACCGCACGCTGCAATTTCTAAGCAACCCAGTCACGGGGAAGAAAGGCGATGCGCGACCGCTGCAGGCGCCGGGCGCCTATTGGGAGTACAACGACGTACGCATCAACCAGTTGTCGCTGGCCTTGCTGCATCTCTTCGGCGGCGCGCTGCCGCAGGTATTCGATGCCGAGATCATGCGCCCCCTGGGCGCGAGCACCGACTGGCGTTGGGCCGGTTACGACAATGCCTGGGTCGAATTGAACGGCGTGCGGGTGCAGTCGGTCCCCGGCGGCAGCCACTGGGGCGGCGGCGTCGCTATCAGCAGCCTGGACCAGGCGCGCATCGGCCAAATGCTGCTGGAGCAGGGCCGCTACCAGGGGCGGCAGATCATTTCTTCCGAATGGATACGCAAGATGCGCACACCCTGCGCGCTGGCGCCGTACTACGGCTATCTGATCTGGCTGAATCTCGAGCGCAGCGTGTTTCCGAGCGCGCCCGCGGCGAGTTTTTTTGCGATCGGCGCCGGCGGTTCGATTACCTGGGTGGACCCCGAGCGGGAGATGGTGCTGGTGGTGCGCTGGATCGATACCGATCACGCCGACGCATTCTTCCGTGCGGTGGGCGAAGCCGTGGACGCGTCAAGCTAAAGCGCAAAAAAAGAGGCGGTCAGATCAGAATGACCCCATTTCCTCAAACGAACGTCGCGCCCGCCTGCGCCTTGTCGCGCACGATCTTCGGGCAGGCGTAGCGTTCGCCATATTTCGCCGCGAGCGTGTCGGAACGCGCGGCGAATTTCGCCACGCCCACCGCGTTGATGAATTGCAACGCGCCCCCGGCCCAGGCTGGGAAGCCAATCCCGAAAATGGAACCGATGTTGGCGTCGGCGACGGTTCTGAGCACGCCCTCCTCCAGGCAGCGCGCCGATTCGATCGCCTGGATATAGAGGATGCGGTCCTTCAGTTCCTGCATGTCCCAGGCGGCGCCGGGTTTTTCGAACAGTCGCTTCAATTCGGGCCAGAGGAACTTCTCTTCGTCCGCGGGATATTCGTAGAATCCGCCGCCACCGGCGCGCCCCGGGCGCTTGAATTCGTCCACCATGCGATCGACCAGCGCGAACGCCGGGTGCCGTCTGTAGGCCTTGCCCTCGGCGGCGAGATCGGCCGTGGCTTGCTTGCGCACCATCTGTGAGAGCTTCAGCGACACTTCGTCGGCAATGGCGAGCGGCCCCACCGGCATGCCCGCCTGGCGCGCGGCGTTCTCGATCACCGGCGCCGGAATGCCTTCGAGCAGCATCGCCTGGCCCTCGCTCACCCAGGTGCCGAACACGCGGCTGGTGAAAAAGCCGCGCGAATCGTTGACCACGATGGGTGTCTTGCCGATTTGCTGCACATAGTCGAAGGCGCGCGCAAGCGTCGCATCCGATGTGGCCTTGCCGACGATGATCTCCACCAGTTGCATCTTGTCGGCGGGCGAGAAGAAATGCAGGCCGATAAAATGATCGGGGCGTTGCGAGGCCTGTGCGAGGCCGGTGATCGGCAGGGTCGAAGTGTTGGAGGCGAATATCCCGTCCGCCGCCAGTCTGGGTTCGGCCTCTTTCGTCACCTGCGCCTTCAACTCGCGGTTCTCGAACACCGCTTCGATGATGAGGTCGCAGCCAGCGAGATCGTCGGCCGAGGCAGCGGCCTTGATCAGGTTCAGTGTCTGCGCGGCGCCTGCGGCATCGCTACGCCCCTGCTTGATGCGTTTCTCCAGCAGTTTCGCACTGTATCCCTTGCCCTTCTCCGCCTGTTCGAGCGCGACATCCTTCAGCACGCAGGGGACGCGGCGCGCGGCGTTGACGTAGGCGATGGCCGCGCCCATCATACCGGCGCCGAGGATGCCCACCTTGGACGCTTTCCATTTCGGCACGTCCTTCGGGCGCGAAGCCCCCGACTTGATCGCGTTAAGATTGAAGAAAAACGCGGTGATCATGTTGCGCGCGACCTGCCCGGTCGCGAGTTTGGCGAGATAGCGCGACTCATTGCGCATGGCGGAATCGAAATCCGTCAGCGTGCCTTCGACCGCACAGGAGAGTATCGCTGCGGGCGCCGGATACAGGCCGCGGGTCTTCTGCGTCAACACGGCAGGGGCGGCGGCGATGATCATGCCGGCACCGGGCGCGCGTGCCCCGCCGCCGGGGATTTTGTATTCCTTGCGGTCCCAGGGTTGTTTCGGTTCCGGGTTCGCCGCGATCCAGTCGCGCGCTCGCGCGCCGAGCGCCGTGCGATCGGGGACCAGTTCGTCGATCAACCTCAGCTTCATCGCCTCGGCCGGTCGCATCAGCTTGCCTTCGGCCAGCAGCGGCAGCGCTGCCTGCAGGCCGAGCAGGCGCGTCATCTTGGTCACGCCGCCCGCGCCCGGCAGCAGGCCCAGGCTCACCTCGGGGCAACCGAGCTCGATTTTCGGGTCGTCGATGCAAATGCGCCAATGCGCGGCGAGGCAGACTTCCCAGCCGCCGCCGAGCGCGGCGCCGTTGATCGCAGCCACCACCGGACGGCCGGAAAGCTCCAGCTTGCGGAATGCCGCTTTCATCGCCTCGATGCCGCGGTACACCTCGGGCGCATCCTTTTCGCTCAGGCGCAGCACGCCCTTCAAGTCGGCGCCGGCGAAGAAACTCGTTTTGCCCGAGGCCAGGATCACCCCGCGCAACTTGTCTTTTTCCGCGATCACGCGATCGACGCAGGCGATGAAATCCTCTTGCCAGGCCTGCGACATGGTGTTGACCGGACCGTCGGGACTGTCGAACGTCAGCGTGACAATGCCCCCGACATCGGTTTCGTAACGAATCTGGCTCATGATCAGAGCCGTTCGATAATCGTGGCGATGCCCATGCCGCCGCCTATGCACAGCGTCGCCAGGCCGTAGCGCAGCTTGCGCCGCGCGAGTTCGTCCAGCAGGGTGCCGAGGATCATCGCGCCGGTGGCGCCGAGCGGATGCCCCATCGCAATCGCGCCGCCGTTTACGTTGACTTTTTCCGCAGGCACGCCGAGTTCCTTCATGAATTTCATCGGCACCACGGCAAACGCCTCGTTGACTTCGAACAAATCGATCTGGTCCACCGTCATGCCCGCGCGCGCCAGCGCCTTCCTCGCCGCAGGTGCCGGTCCGGTGAGCATGATGGTCGGATCTGCGCCGGTGATCGCCGCGGCGACGATGCGGCCGCGCGGGACGAGGCCCAGTTCGCGCCCCTTTTTCTCGCTCCCGATCAGGACCGCTGCAGCGCCATCGACAATTCCGGAAGAATTGCCGGCGGTATGAACGTGGCGGATGCGTTCGACTTGCGGATACTTTTGCAGCGCCACCGCGTCGAAGCCCATCTTGCCCGCCTGATCGAACGAAACTTTCAGCGCGCCCAGCGTCTCCACGGTGGTGCCCGGGCGTATAGTCTCGTCCTGCTCCAGCACCGCCAGTCCGACCCGGTCGATCACCGGCACGATCGATTTGTCGAAGTAGCCCGCGGCGCGTGCCGCGGCCGCCTTCTGGTGCGAGCCCGCGGCGAACGCGTCCACCTGTTCCCGCGTGTAGCCCTCGAGTGTCGCGATCAGGTCGGCGCTGATGCCCTGCGGGATGAACTGGGTAGCGATGCTTGTCTCCGGATCCTGCGACCAGGGGCCGCCGTCGGAGCCGATAGGAACGCGCGACATCGATTCGACGCCGCCGGCAACGATGAGATCCTCCCAGTCGGAGCGGATCTTCTGCGCCGCGAGGTTGACCGCTTCCAGGCCGGAGCCGCAGAAGCGATTGAGCTGAAAGCCTGCAGCCTTCCAGTCCCAGCCCGCCGCGAGCGCAGCGGTCTTGCCGATGCAGCTGCCCTGCTCGCCGATGGGCGAGACGCAGCCGATCACCACATCGTCGACCTGGGAGGTATCCAGGTCGTGGCGACTGGCCAACGCGTTCAACGCGCCAGCGAGCAGATTGACCGGCTTGATGTCGTACAGGGCGCCGCTGGATTTGCCGCGGCCGCGGGGCGTGCGGATTGCATCGAAAATCATGGCTTCTGCCATGGTGGTCTCCTGGAACAGGTTGAAGGAGGACGGGCGCAGGCGGTACGCGCCGCGAGAGTTTGATGATACAACTCTTCGACCCAGGCCGCGCGGCACGCGCGACTGCAGGTCGGCTTGCGTATTGTCAAATGACAGCAGCTGCGGGGTGATATATTGACGCGGCAATTTCAGTTTGTTCACGCGGCAATCTCAAAGAGGATCGATGAAATCAGAACGAATGCGCGCAGCGCACGATTATGAGCTTGGCCTGTCGCGGCGCGATTTCCTGAAGGTCGGCGCAGGCTTCTCGGCGGCGCTCGCCTGCGCCGGCGCGCTGGGAGCGCTCAGCGGCTGCGGCGAAGCGGCAAAGTCACCCGCAGAGAATTTTGGTTTTCTGCGGGAGAGCGATGTTGCGCTATTCAGCGCCCTCGTCCCGGCCGTGGTCATCGATCTGGCGCAATTGTCCGCGGGCGAGCGCGACGCGCGTCTTGGCGATACGCTGCACAAGCTTGACGCCACCTGCAGTGCGCTGAGCCTGAGCAATCAACAGGAATTGCGCAAGCTGCTCGACCTGCTCGCGATTGCACCGCTACGCTACCTGCTCGCCGGAGTGGGCGCATGGAACGGGGCGAGCGTGCAGACGCTGCAGGATTTTCTCGCGCGCTGGCGCGACAGCCAGTTCGCCACACTGAATGCAGGCGGCAACGTGCTGGTCAAGCTCATCTCCACCAGTTATTTCGTGTTGCCGGCGACCTGGCCGGCGTCGGGCTACCCCGGACCGCTTGCGCATTTCTACAAAGCCGTCAACTCCTGAGAACCGGCCATGGCCTTCCCTGATATCTATACGGCCGGGATCGCTTCCGGATGGAACGTGATCGACGCCTCGAAACTGACGGCGCCGCAGACGTTCGAGGCGGATGTCGCCATCATCGGCAGCGGTGCGGGCGGCGGCGTTGCCGCCGAAATCCTCAGCCTCGCCGGTCTCAAGGTCTTGTTGCTGGAAGAAGGGCCGTTGAAGACCTCGGACAGCTTCAAGGATCTGGACGAAGCACGCGCCTATGGCGAGCTCTACCAGGAGGCGGCCGCGCGCACCACCTCCGACGGCGCCATTGCCGTGTTGCAGGGACGCGCGGTCGGCGGCACGACGACCGTCAACTGGACCTCGAGTTTCCGCACCCCGGCGCAGACGCTGCAGCATTGGGCAACGCAGTATGAGGTCGCCGGTCACGGCGTCGATGAGATGGCGCCGTGGTTCGCGAAAATGGAGGAGCGGCTGAGCATCGCGCCGTGGACGCAGGCGCCCAACGCGAACAACAGCGTGTTGAAGCGCGGCTGCGACGCGCTCGGCTGGGAATCGCATGTCATCCCGCGCAATGTGAAGGGCTGTTGGGATGCGGGATATTGCGGCTTTGGCTGTCCGGTCAACGCCAAGCAGTCGATGCTGGTGTCGACCATTCCCGTCGCGCTGCAACACGGCGCGACGCTGGTGCACCGGCTGCGCGTACGCCATTTGCAGCATGCCGGGGGCAAAATCAGCAGCGCCATCGGCGAAGCGCTGCGCGGCGACGGCCGCACGCCGAGCGGCGTGAGCGTGACGATCAAGGCAAGGCACTATATCGCAGCCGGCGGCGCGATCAATATGCCGGGGCTGCTGCTGCGCTCACAGCTTCCCGACCCGCACCAGCGCCTGGGCAAGCGCACGCTGATCCATCCGGTGGTGCTGTCGCTGGCGGTGATGCCGGAACGCATCGACGGTTTTTACGGCACGCCGCAGTCGATCGCTTCCGATCATTTCCAGTGGAAGGATGGGGTTGCCGGCCCGATGGGCTACAAGCTCGAAGTGCCGCCGATTTTTCCGGGGATCAGCGCGGGCGTGTTCAATAGTTTCGGCGATGCGCTGCGCAAGGAGATGGCCGCGCTAGCGCACAGCAATGTATTGCTCGCCCTGCTGCGCGACGGTTTCGTGCCGCAAAGCGAAGGCGGCAGCGTGCGCCTTGCCGCCGACGGCAGTCCGCTTCTCGACTACGAGCTGACGGATTATGTCTGGGACGGCGCGCGCCGCGCCTTGGCGAGCATGGCCGAAGCGCAATTCGCCGCCGGCGCCAGGCAGGTGCGCCCGGCGCACCTGGATGCCGCTTATTACAACAACTGGAACGAAGCCAAGCGGGGCATCGCCGAGCTGCCGATGAAAAAATTTCGCGCCGCGTTGTTTACCGCACACCTCATGGGCGGTTGCGGCATGAGCGAGAATCCGGCACGCGGCGTGGTCGACAGCCGCGGCATGCACCACCAGGTCGCCAATCTTTCCGTCATGGACGGCTCGGTTTTCCCCACCGGCATCGGCGCCAATCCGCAGCTTTCGATCTACGCGCTCACTGCGCAGAACGCGACTGCGCTGGCGCGAGAACTAAGCAGCTGATTGCGCTTTGCCGGGGTGTCGAAAAAGAGGGCCCAAGGAAGAGGTGGTACCCTTCCTTTCCCACCCAGCCCCCTTGTTTTGTTCCCAGCTTCAATTGCAGGTAATATCCGGTTGACATAACGAGGAGGACTCCCATGGACGAGAAAGGACTGCGGCAACTGATCGGCGAAGTGAAGCGGGGCCGGGTTACCCGGCGGCAATTCATCCAGAGAATGGTCGGGCTCGGCCTGACCGCGCCGCTGGCGGCGCAGATGCTGGCCTACTCGGGTATCGCGCAGGCGCAGGCGAAATCGGCCTATAAACCCACCAAGCGCGGCGGCGGCGGCGCGCTCAAAGTGCTGTGGTGGCAGGGCGCGACGCTGCTCAACCCCCACTTCGCCGTGGGCACCAAGGACCAGGAAGGCTCGCGCATTTTCTACGAACCGCTCGCCGCCTGGGATCCCGACGGTGAACTGGTGCCGATACTCGCGGCCGAGATTCCGAGCACCCAGAACGGCGGACTCGCCGCCGACGGCAAGTCGGTGACCTGGAAGCTGAAGAAGGGGGTGCGCTGGCACGACGGCAAGCCTTTCACCGCCGACGACGTGGTGTTCAACTGGGAATACGCCTCCGACCCGGCCAGCGCCACGGTCACCATCGGCAGCTACAAGGACGTCCGCGTCGAAAAGCTCGACAGTCACACGGTACGCGTGCATTTTCCGAAGGCGGCGCCGTTCTGGGCCGATGCCTTTGTCAGCACGCGCGGAATGATCATCCCGAAGCACCTGTTCGAAGCCTATAAGGGCGCCAAATCGCGCGAGGCGCCGACCAATCTGAAACCGGTAGGCACCGGCCCGTACAAGTTCGTCGATTTCAGGCCGGGCGACATGGTGCGCGGCCAAATCAACAACGACTATCATGAAGCGAACCGACCTTACTTCGACAGCATCGAGATGAAGGGCGGCGGCGACGCGGTATCGGCCGCACGCGCGGTGATGCAGACGGGCGAATTCGACTATGCCTGGAACGTGCAGGTCGAGGACGAGATCCTGCTGCGCATGGAAAAGGAGGGCAAAGGCCACGCCGACATCGTCGCCGGCGGCAATATCGAGTTCATCCAGCTCAACACCACCGACCCCTGGACCGAGGTCGAGGGCGAGCGCGCCAGCATAAAGACCAGGCACCCGCTGCTCGCCGACGCCGCGGTGCGCGATGCGCTCAACCTGCTGGTCGACCGCCAGGCGGTGCAGGACCACATCTACGGCCGCACCGGCGTCGCCACGCGCAATTTCCTCAACAACCCGCAACGCTTCCGCTCGAAGAACACGAAATGGGAGTTCAGCGTGGACAAGGCGAACCAGCTGCTCGAGACCGCAGGCTGGAAGCGCGGCTCGGACGGAATCCGCGCGAAAGACGGCAAGAAGTTGAAGTTCGTGTTCCAGACCTCGATCAACGCGCCGCGGCAGAAGACCCAGCAGATCATCAAGCAGGCGTGCCAGAAAGCGGGCATCGATCTGGAGTTGAAGGCGGTCACGGCCTCGGTGTTCTTCTCCTCCGACGTGGCCAATACCGACACCTACACCAAGTTTTACTGCGACATCCAGATGTACACCACGACCATGACGCAGCCCGACCCTCAGGTGTTCATGGACCAGTACCTCACCTCGCTGGTCTCGAGCAAGGAGAACAAGTGGCAGGGCCGCAACATCACGCGCTGGCGCAGCGAGGACTACGACAAGGCCTGGTACGCGGCCGAAAACGAGCTCGACCCGGTCAAGCGCGCGGCCCTGTTCATGCGCATGAACGACCTCGCGATCGAGGCGAGGGCGGTCATACCGGTGGTGTTCCGGCCGCGCGTTGGCGCGGTGTCGAACAAGCTGCATGCGCCGACATCGGGTTGGGACAACGATTTCTGGCTGCTCAAAGACTGGTACCGGGACGCATGAAGACGTAACGCGATGGGCCGCTACGTACTCAGGCGCCTGCTCATCGCGATTCCGAGCCTGATCGGAATCAGCATCGTGCTATTCACGGTGCTTGCGCTGGCGCCGGGAGACCCGTTCGAGGAACTGGCCACCAACCCGAACGTGCCGGCCGAGGTGCGCGCCAACCTGCGCGCCCAGTTCGGGCTGGACGATCCGGTCACGGTGCGCTACGTGCGCTGGTTCGGCTCGATGATGAACGGCGACTGGGGGTTCTCCTTCGCCAGCCGCATCGACGTGGACCAGCTGATCCTGCAGCGGCTGCCGGTCACGCTGTTCGTGATCGGTTCCTCCCAGATCCTTGCGCTCCTGATCGCGCTGCCGATCGGCGTCTATGCGGCTACGCGTCCCTATTCGCTGTTCGACCAGATCGCCAACACCTTCGCCTTCATCGGGTTTTCGCTGCCCACTTTTTTTACCGGCATCCTGTTCATCCTGGTGTTCAGCATCCAGCTCGACTGGCTGCCCTTCGTCTACCGCACCGACATCGCGGCGACCGGTTGGCGCTGGTGGTGGGAGCACGGCAAGCAGGCGCTGATGCCGGTCGCCGTGCTCGGGCTGTTCCAGGGCGCGTCGTGGACCCGCTACGTGCGCTCCGCCGTGCTCGACGTGATCCGACTCGACTACGTCACCACCGCCCGTTCGAAGGGACTGCGCGAGATCGCGGTGGTGGTGAAGCACGTGGTGCGCAATGCGCTCATCCCGGTGGTGACGCTGGTCGCGCTGCAGATGCCGGCCATCTTCGGTGGCGCCATCGTCACCGAGCAGATCTTCCGCGTGCCTGGAATCGGCTCGCTGCTGATCAGCGCCATCCTCGCCAACGACACGCCGGTGATCATGGCGGTCACCTTCGTGTTCTCCTGCCTGGTGATCCTGTTCAACCTGCTCGCTGACCTGCTCTATGGCTGGCTCGATCCTCGCATCTCCTACCACTAGCGGCGCGCCCCGCGCCGCCGAGCGCGTCTCCCCCGGCGCGGAAGCCTGGCGGCGCTTCCGCCGCCACCGGCTCGCGCTCGCCGGCGCGTTGATCCTCGCTCTGATCATGCTGGCGGTCGCGCTGGGGCCGTTCGTCTGGACCGTGCCCATCAACGACATCGATTTCGCCGCGAAGCTCCAGCGCCCCTCCTGGAGCCATCCGTTCGGCACCGACGACCTGGGGCAGGATCTGCTCGCGCGCATGCTCTATGGCGGCAGGATCTCGATTGCGGTCGGGCTGGCCGCGATGGTGATCGCGGTGGTGGTCGGCACCTTCGTCGGCGCGATCGCCGGCATGTCGCGCGGCTGGGTGGATGCGGCGCTGATGTGGCTCACCGACCTGTTCCTGTCGCTGCCGCAGCTGCCGCTGCTGCTGCTGATCATCTACCTGTTCCGCGATACGCTCAAATCGCTGGTGGGCACCGAGGCCGGCATGTTCATCCTCATCGTCGCCGTCATCGGCGGCTTTCGCTGGATGCCGGTGGCGCGGCTGGTGCGCGCGCAATTCCTGTCGCTGCGCGAGAAGGAGTTCGTCGAAGCTGCGCGCGCGCTCGGTGCGACGCCGACGCGCCAGGTGGTACGGCACATCCTGCCCAATTCGCTCGGGCCGGTGATCGTCGCCGGCACCATCGACGTCGCCAACGCGATCATCGCCGAATCGACCTTGTCTTTCCTCGGCCTCGGCTTCCCGCCCGATATCCCGACCTGGGGACGCCTGCTGTATGACGCCAAGGATCATCTTGATATCGCCGCGCACTGGGCCTTGTTCCCGGGCACGGCCATCTTCCTCACCGTGCTGTCGATTAACTACATCGGCGACGGTTTGCGCGATGCGCTCGATCCACGCAAGGTGATGTAGGACGCACCCATGGGTGAGCGCCTGCTCGAGATCAAGGGGTTGAAAACCCACTTCGCCACGGACGAAGGCATGGTGCACGCGGTGGACGGCGTGGATCTATTCGTCGACCGCGGCGAGACGCTCGGCGTGGTCGGGGAATCCGGCTGCGGCAAGAGCGTCACTGCGCTGACCGTGATGCGGCTCCTCGCGATGCCGCCGGCGCGCATCGTCGCGGGCGAGATTCTGTGGCAGGGCCAGGATCTGATTACGCTTGACATCGATGCGATGCGGCGCATCCGCGCCAAGGAAATCGCGATGGTGTTTCAGGAACCGATGACCTCGCTCAACCCGGTCTACACGATCGGCGATCAGGTGGCCGAGGTGATCCGACTGCACGAAGGACTCGGCCGGCGCGCGGCGCTCGAAAGAGCCGTCGACATGCTGAAGCTGGTCCACATTTCGAATCCGGAGCGCAGAGTGCGCGATTATCCACACCAGTTCTCCGGCGGTATGCGCCAGCGCGTGATGATCGCGATGGCCCTCGCCTGCAATCCGAAGCTGCTGATCGCCGACGAACCGACGACCGCGCTCGACGTGACCATCCAGGCGCAGATCCTCGACCTGCTCGGCGAACTGAAATCACGGATGGGCATGGCGGTGATGCTGATCACGCACGCGATGGGCGTGATCGCGGAAACGGCGCAGCGCGTCGTCGTCATGTACGCGGGCAAGGTGGTCGAGGAAGCGCCGGTACGCGAGTTGTTCGCCTCGCCGCGCCACCCGTACACGCAGGGCCTGATACGTTCGATTCCCCGCATCGATACCGCGGCTCTTCACAAAAAACGGCTCGAGACGATTTCCGGAGTTGTGCCGAGCTTGCTCGATCCCGCGCCCGGCTGCCGCTTCGCGCCGCGCTGCAGGTTCGCGCGCGAGGCGTGCACCCGGCACACCCCGCCCCTGCGCGAGATCGTGCCGGGACACAAGGTCGCCTGCCTTTTCGCCGAAGAGGTATTCGAGCGCGTCCTCCTCCCCGCATAGGCCTGGCCCGTGAGCGAACCGCTGCTGCGCGTCAAGAACCTGGTAAAGCACTTTCCCGTCAGGGGCGGGCTGCTCTCGCGCGAGGTGGACCGGGTGCACGCGGTCGATGGCGTGAGCTTCGACATAAACGCGGGAGAAACCCTCGGACTGGTGGGAGAATCCGGTTGCGGCAAAACGACCACCGGACGCTGCATCCTGCGGCTGGTCGAGCCGACTTCGGGCGAAGTCTGGTTCGACGGCCAGAATGTGCTGTCGCTGGACGGCCAGGCGCTGCGAGCGCAGCGCCGCGGCATGCAGATCATCTTTCAGGATCCCTACGCCTCGCTCAACCCGCGCATGACGGTGAGCGCGATCATCGGCGAGGCGCTGACCATCCACAATCTCGCGAACAGCGCGCAGGATTACGACGACAGGGTGGCTCACCTGCTCGAGACCGTGGGCCTGCACCCGGATCAAAGGCGGCGTTACCCGCACGAGTTCTCCGGCGGCCAGCGCCAGCGCATCGGCATCGCGCGCGCTCTGGCCGTTTCGCCCAAGCTGATCGTCTGCGACGAACCGGTGTCGGCCCTCGACGTCTCGATCCAGGCGCAGGTCATCAACCTGCTCGAAGACCTGCAGCAACAGTTCAAACTGACCTACCTGTTCATCGCGCACGACCTGTCGGTGGTCGAGCACACCAGCACCCGCATCGCCGTCATGTACCTCGGCCGCATCGTCGAGGTCGCCGCCGCGCGCGAGTTGTACACCGCGCCGAAGCACCCTTACACCGAGGCCTTGCTCTCGGCGGTGCCGATCCCGGATCCCTCCGTCAGTCGCAAGCGCATCGTGCTCGAAGGCGACGTGCCAAATCCGATCCGGCCACCCGCAGGCTGTCATTTTCATCCGCGCTGCCCGCGCGCGGAGGAGCGCTGCACGCGCGAGGCGCCGCTGCTGCGGGAAATTGCGCCCGGCCGGCTTTCTGCCTGCCACTTTTCGACCTGATACGGATTCCACCGGCGCGCATGAGCACACAGCTGCTGTTCCGCGAGGACGCGTACCTGAAGACGGCGACCGCACGGGTTGTCGCGGTGCATGAAGGCGGCATCGAACTCGACCGCACCATCTTTTATCCAACGGGAGGCGGACAGGCCGGCGACACCGGCGTTCTGCTGCGCGCCGACGGCGGGCGCATCGTCATCGCCGGCACACGCAAGGGCGACGCGCCCGGCTGCGTGCTGCACCTCTCCGCACCCGGCATGCCACAGCCCGAGCCCGGTGAAACGCTTGCGCTGGAAATCGACTGGCAGCGCCGCTATGCGCTGATGCGCCTGCACACGGCATTGCACGTGATGTCCTGCGTGGTGGTGGCGCCGGTCACCGGCGGCAACATAGCGCCGGACAAGGCGCGCCTCGACTTCGACATCGACATGAGTCTGCTCGATGCCGAAAAGATCGAAAGCGAAACCAATGCCTTGATCGCGCGCGCCGTGGAAACGCAGACCGTCTGGATCACCGATGCGGAACTCGATGCGCGTCCCGAACTGATCAAGACCATGAGCGTGCAGCCGCCGCGCAGCGCCGGGCGGGTGCGGCTGCTCAGCATTCCCGGCATCGACCTGCAACCCTGCGGCGGAACCCACGTGAAGAACATTGCCGAAATCGGCGGCATCCGCGTGCTCAAGATTCGCAGCGAAGGCAAACGCAACCGGCGCGTGGAGATTGCGCTGGCGGCGTGACGGCGGCCCCGCACACGGGCTGGCGCACAAACAGCGAGCGCCTCAGTCGTCCAGACCGCTCATGCCTTTGCGATGCGCCAGGACCTTGGGCCCGGCGATGCGAAACGCGACCATTCCGGGCCAGGCGATGCGGCCGTCCAGCTTGCGGCTGAACAGGATGCCGTCAGTGCGCGCGACGATCTGCGTCCGCGCCTTCGCTCCGCGCGCATCCGCGGGATCGATGACCTCGCAGATCGGCATGCCCTTGTTGACTTTCGAGCCCTTGGCGACGTGATAGACGAGGATCCCCGGCTTCGGGCAATAACCCACGTCCATGCCACCCATGGGCGTCGCCTCCGCCTTGAGCCGCGGCAGCTTGCCGGCGCGGCCGGAGATGACGCCCTGTCGCACCAGGAACCGGTAGAGATTGTTTGCGTCGGCTTCGCCGAGCGCGTGGTTCACGTCGTGCTGCCCGCGGTATTCGATCGTCGCGGACAGGCAAGCCTGCGGAATATTGGCCGACGGGAATCGTTCGGCGAGCCTTGCCCACAGGGCGCTGTTGACGCCGGAGAAGGTGAGGTGCTCGGGATACGGGTCGTTATACAGCGTGGCCTGTGCCCCGATGTCGGCGGCGAGCAGGCTCGCCCGGCCCGGCCAGTCCTTGCGCGAAATGAACAGATGCAGCACGGCCTCCATATCGCAGTGCAGATCGAGCGCGATGTCGGCGTCGATGGAAAGTTTCATCGCTTCGACGCGCAGCGTTTGCAGTTCATTGACCGGATTCATCGCGGCCAGAGCGGCGAGCGCCGCGGCGCGAATCGCGGCGACGTTGTCACCGGCGTTGCGCCCCAGCCTGCCCGCGACACGCTCGGCGACCGCGCCCGCTAGATCGAGCCAGTTGCGGTTGAAATTGTCGCGGCCGAGGAAATCGTAGCGGCCGAGATGGTTGTTGCCGACGAGCTGCGACATCCCGATCGGATTGACAGCCGGGACGATGATGATCTCGCCCTTGATCCGGCCGCGCCTGTCCGCCTCCACCAGCATCGGCATTAGATGGTGCAATGCCATCGCGCCGGGGAATTCATTGGCATGAATGGCGGCCTGAAAATACGCCTTTGGCCGGGCGGCTGCCTTGCCGAAGCGGTGCACCGCGATGCTTCGCGCCGTGCCCGGCGTCATCGACGGCAGGACGATTGCTCTTCTCGAATGGGTCATGATCACCTCGTGTTGGGGGTAAACTCATTGTCCGCATTTGGCGGCGCCTGATCAAGTCCCGCGCATCCCGGGTTCGAGGAGAAAACGATACATGAGCAAACTATCGAGCGAGTTCCGCGCGCTGCTCGAGCGCATGACGCAGGCGATCTGCCGCGGCGACGGCACCGCCGCAGCAGCCTGTTTTGTCGCCGACGGCATTTACCACGACGGCTTCTACGGCGAATTCCGCGGCCGCGAGGCGATCCGCGACATGGTGGAGAACCATTTCCACGCCAATGCGCGCGACTTCTCCTGGAAGCTGTCCGATGCCTTGAGCGACGGCAGCCTGGCTTACGCGCGCTACGCTTTTTCCTACGTCTCCAAGATTCCGGGCAGCGCGGGTACGCGGGTGTTTTTCTCCGGAATATCCCAAGTCAGGTTGAAAGACGGTTTGATTTCCCGCTATGACGAAGTGTTCGACCGCGGCATTGCCCTGGCGCAAATGAATTTCGCGCCGGAGCGCATTGCGAAATCGCTCGCGCGCTGGGCGGAGGAGGAAAAGTCGGCACAAAAATAAATCCCCCGGATGGCGTCAAGTCTGTATAATCCGCCCCGCATCGTTCAATCCCAGTCTGTCCGCTGCTCTCGCGGTTCTCTCTCAGTTCCCCGAATTAACCAATAACATCTGCCTGGACTGGCATCGCGTAACCAATCGTCGACAGGCCGAAACCAGGAGCAATACATGTCTTTTTCCGCACTCGGCCTGCGCGCCGAGCTTTTGCTTGCCGTCGGCGAGCAAGGCTATACCGTACCTACCCCGATCCAGGCACAGGCGATTCCCGCCGTGCTCGCCGGCCGTGACCTCATGGGCGGCGCCCAGACGGGCACCGGCAAGACCGCAGGCTTCACCCTGCCCATTCTGCAAAAACTCGCCGACCAGGCGGGCGGGCCGCACGGCCGCACGCCGGTACGGGCGCTGATCCTGGTGCCCACGCGCGAGCTCGCCGCCCAGGTGCAGGCGAGCGTCTATACCTACGGCAAGCATCTGCCCAAGATCCGGTCGCTGTCGGTGTACGGCGGCGTCGGCTTTCACCCGCAGGTGCAGGCGCTCAAGCGCGGCATCGACATTCTGGTGGCGACGCCGGGACGCTTGCTCGACCACCTGTCGCAGCGCACCGTCGATTTGTCCAAGGTGCAGGTGCTGGTGCTCGACGAAGCCGACCGCATGCTCGACATGGGCTTCATTCCCGACATCCGCAAGATCCTTGCGTACTTGCCGAAGCAGCGCCAGAACCTGCTGTTTTCGGCCACCTTCTCCGATGAAATCAAGAAACTTGCCGATGGCTTCATGCACGACCCGCTGCTGGTCGAAGTCGCGCGCCGCAACGCCACCGCCGAATTGATCGCCCAGCGCGTACACCCGGTGGATCGCGAGAGGAAGAAAGACCTGCTCGCGCACCTGATCACCACGGGCGACTGGAAACAGGTGCTGGTGTTCACGCGCACCAAGCACGGCGCCAACAACCTCGCCGAAAAGCTGGTCAAGTCCGGCATCCGCGCCGACGCCATCCACGGCAACAAGAGCCAGCCCGCGCGCACGCGCGCGCTCGCCGAGTTCAAGGCCGGCAAGATCAGGGTGCTGGTCGCAACCGACATCGCCGCGCGCGGCCTCGACATCGACGAACTGCCACACGTGGTCAATTTCGAACTGCCCCACGTGGCCAACGATTACGTGCACCGCATCGGCCGCACCGGCCGCGCCGGCTCGAGCGGCGAAGCCGTTTCGCTGGTATGCGTGGACGAACTCGGCCTGTTGCGCGACATCGAGCGCCTGACCAAGCGCGAAATCAAGAAGGAAATCGTGCCCGGATTCGAAGTCGACCCGCGCATCCGCGCCGAGCCGATCGTTCAGGGCAAGCGCGGCGGGCAGCAGCAACGCCGCCCTTCGAATGCGCCGCACAAGGCCGGCAACCGCGGCCAGAATTCGCCGCGCCAGCCTGCAGCGCGTGCCGGCAGCAGAAACAGCCGCGACTCGGGCAGGCGCACGGCAGCGTATTAATACTGCCCTGCGGCGAAAAAGCCGGCCCAGGCCGGCTTTTTCATTGGCCGGTACCGCAGAAGAACGCGTGCGGTACCGGCCAGACAATTGAGCCCGCGGCGAGAAGGCGGGTATCATTCGCGAGAATTCACCCGGCGCCAGGAGAGCTTCCCCATGAAAGCAGTGCTTTGCAAACAATATGGTTTGCCCGATACGCTCGTGGTCGAGGAGGTGCCGTCGCTCGCGCCCGCGGCGGGGCAGGTGGTGGTGAGCATGAAGGCCGCCGGCGTCAATTTTCCCGATGCACTGATCATCCAGGGCAAGTACCAGATGAAGCCGCCGATGCCGTTCTCGCCCGGCACCGAGCTGGCGGGTGTGGTGAAAGCGGTTGGCGAAGGGGTGAAGCATCCCAAACCCGGTGATGCCGTGATCGCCTATGCCGGTTACGGCGGATTCGCCGAAGAGGTTCTAGTGGAAGCGCGCGCCTGCATTCCGCTGCCGCCCGGCGTGGACTTCAAGGTCGGCGCCTCCTTCATGATGACCTACGGCACTTCCTACCACGCTCTCAAGGACCGCGCCCAGTTGAAGGCAGGCGAGACCCTGCTGGTGCTCGGCGCCGCCGGCGGCGTCGGCAGCGCCGCGGTCGAACTGGGCAAGCTGATGGGCGCGCGCGTCATCGCCGCGGCCTCCAACGACGACAAACTCGAGGCATGCAGACAATTGGGCGCCGACGCCACCATCAATTATTCCAGCGAGGACTTACGCGAGGCGGTCAAGCGCATCACCGAGGGCAAGGGCGTGGACGTGGTCTACGATCCGGTGGGCGACAAGTTCGCCGAGCCGGCGATGCGCGACATGGCCTGGGGCGGGCGCTATCTGGTGATCGGTTTCGCCGGCGGCGAGATTCCAAAAATTCCGCTCAATCTGCCGCTGTTGAAAGGCTTTTCCATCGTCGGCGTGTTTTGGGGCAGTTTCACGCGCAAGGAACCGCAGAAGAACGAAGCCAACGTGCGCGAGCTGCTGGGCTGGATCGCCGGCGGCAAGCTGAAGCCGCTGGTCAGCGCCGCCTATCCGCTGGCCCAGGCGGCGCGCGCGCTCAACGACGTAATGGAGCGCAAGGTCAAGGGCAAGGTGGTGCTGGTCCCAGGTTAGAGATCGAGCAGACGGAGGATCAACAGTCCTCTTGTCCTGCCGGCGGACGCGGCTCGCGCACATAGGCCAGGCGCTGGGGCACCTCTTCCGACCTGATCAAAGTCAGCGGCAGGCTTGCCGCGCCGGTGTTGAAATACACCCCCGCTGCATCATCCCCGTCTTCGATCAATGCGAGAAGCCGATCCTCGTCTAGCGCGTGGCCGTCCGCGTAGGAGAGCGCTTCCAGCCCACGCGGCAGGTCGCGATCGAGCAGCAACCCCGGACCGTGCTCGGTGAGGAGCAACAGATTGCCCGCCTCGTCCATCCACACCGACCGCAGTTCCGCGCAGCGCGCACCGGTATGCGTCTCGAACGACAGGGGGTGCGCGCCGGCGATGCGGTAGACGAGCGGGGTGTAGGCCGGCGTGACGTAGACCCGCTGCGGCCCGTTCTGGAAAAACCAGCGTCCCTCCCCGTCATGGGCATAGTTGCGGCCGATGAATTCGATCAGCTTCGGGTTGGTGACGGGATCGAACCGGGCGGCGGCAGCGTCGGAGGCGGAAGGCGCCGTGCCTTTGATCGACCACTGTCCGCGACGGTTCAGCGCGAGCCAGCCGTAGACGACGGGCACGTTCGGCCACTTGGCCATGGCGCGGATGACTATGTCGTCCATGAATTTGGGTCTGGCTACAAAAAATCAAGGGACCAAATGGTGGTGCCTGTCAGTATATGCCCAAACAAAACTCGGCGGCCTTGCTGCCTGAGCCGTCGACATCTGAGCCCTCGCTGAGCCGTCGACATCTTGCCCATGTACCCGCTTGCGCCTATAGTACGGCGCTCCAAGCGAAACAGGGGACGCCGAAAATGGCACGCGAACAATTTACCTTCTGCCACAAGCTACGCGTGCGCTGGGCCGAAGTGGACAAACAAGGCATCGTTTTCAACGGCAATTATTTCTTGTATTTCGACGTTGCCATCACTGAATACTGGCGCACCATCGGCGTCGATTACCCGGACGGGTTCATCAAAGCCTTCGGCACCGACATGTATGCGGTGAAGGCGACGGCCGAGTACCACGGCTCCGCCGGGTTCGACGACTTTCTCGACATCCACGGCCGCACCGCCAGGCTGGGCCGTTCGAGCATGCAGTTCCTGCTAGAGATCTGGCGCGGCGACACGCACCTCGTCAGCGGCGAACTGATATACGTCAACGCCGAACCGGCAAACAAGAAATCGGTCCCGCTGCCCGAGGCGCTGCGGCAGAAGTTCATCGCCTACGAGCGCATCAAGCCCGGCCAGGCCGAAGCGAAGACCCGATGACGATCAAATATTACTGGGAAGACTTCGCGCCGGGCCGGGTGTTCGAAACCGCCACACGCACGCTGTCGGAGGAAGACATCGTGCGCTTCGCCCGCGAGTACGACCCGCAGACCTACCATACCGACGCCGAAGCGGCGCGGCGCTCGCCTTTCGGCGGACTGATCGCGAGCGGCTGGCAGACCGCGGCCGTGGGCATGCGCCTGATGTGCGACGGCTACCTGCTCGAGACCTCCTGCGTCGGCTCACCCGGACTGGACGAACTGCGCTGGCTGAAGCCGGTGCGCCCGGGCGACACGCTGAGCTTGAGGAGCACAGTGCTCGAGTCCACGCCCTCGGGCAGGCAACCGAACCGCGGCACGGTGCTGTTCCGCTGGGAAATCCTCAACCAGAACGGCGAAGTCGCGCTGTCGATGCTCGGCCGCCAGTTGTTCCTGCGCCGCGCGCCGGCGTAGCGGGATGGCCGAATGAGCAGGGAGCAGGGGCCCCGCCGAGCGGGGATGCGACCGACCGCGATTGCGGCCAGGCGCCGACAGTACCGATGCTCGAGCTACGACAACGGACCGGAGGCGGCCATATGAGCTACAAGTATTACTGGGAAGACTTCTACCCCGGGCAGGTCCGCGAAACCGGCGGCTACACCCTGTCCGAAGCAGAAATCGTCGAATTCGCCAAGAAATACGATCCGCAGCCCTTCCATACCGACAGCGAAAAAGCGAAGCAGACTTTTTTCGGCGGATTGATCGCGAGCGGCTGGCAGACTGCGAGCCTCGCCATGCGCATGATCTGCGATCAATATCTGCTTGACGCAGCGAGCCTTGGGTCGCCCGGCGTGGACGAGCTGCGCTGGGTAAAACCGGTGCGCCCCGGCGACACGCTGCGGTTGAAGTCGACCGTGGTCGAAACGCGCGCCTCAGCGAGCCGCCCCGACATGGGCACGGTGCGCTCGCGCTCGGAAATCTACAACCAGCACGGCGAGCTGGTGATGCACATGTCGGGCGTCGGCATGTTTCGCCGCCGCAGTCGGGGCGAGTAGGGTTTTACCGGCGCGGACCACCGCCCGCCGGATCTGCGCCCGGACCCGGCTTGCGCCACACGCTTGCCAGCCAGGGTTGCTGCTGCCGCGGCAGGCCGGGCGGGCGGTAGTAGTGGGAAAGCTCGACGAATCCCGCGCCTGAGACATGGCTGCGCCAGGTGGCGAGATCGTAGTACGCGCCGTAACGGCCGCGGTTCCAGCCTTCGTCGTTGCGGCCGTGCGGATTCGAGCTGAACAGCACGCCGCGTGGCTTCAAGGTGGCGTACAACTCGGCCAGCACGCGCGGCAGTTCCTGGCTGGCAACGTGAAACAGCGCGGCATTGGCGAATACGCCGTCGAAGCGGCCTTGCGGCAGATCGAGTCGGAGAAAATCCTGCTGCCACACCTCGCAGGCGCTGTAGGCGCGCGCCATTTCGACGAACTCTGCGGCGCCTTCCAGGCCCACTGCAACGTGGCCGAGATCGGAAAACGTCTTGAGATCGCGGCCCGGACCGCAACCGAAATCGAGGATGGCGCACGGCGGCCCGCCCTCTATGTGCTCGAGCAGCGCAGCGACGTTCTGGCTGACATCGTGATTGCGCGTGCCTTCAAAATAATCGCCGGCGCGCTGATTGTAGTGCTCCAGTGTGAGCGCGCTGATCCGGTCGAGATCCTCGGGTTTCAGTTTCATGCAGGTGTGCTCCGGCTAGCGCTTCTTCCCGCCATAGCCGAGCAGGCCCATCAGCATCCGCGCGCAGCCGTACGCGCTCCAGATGAGAAAACGCCGCCAGCGCGGCTGGCCGTGCCACGCGACCTTCGCCACCACCTTGGCGCCGTCCTGCATATGGTCGTGCAGGCTGCGGCGAAGTTCCTGCGAAAATCCCGCGTCGTCGACGACGATGTTGGCTTCGCGCGCCAGCAGCAGGCTGAACGGATCGATGTTGGAGGAACCCACCGTAGCCCAGCGCCGATCGATCACGGCGACCTTGGCGTGGAGGAAGCTCTTGTGATATTCGTAGATCTCCACCCCGGAGTCGAGCAGCGGCCCGTAAAGCGCGCGCGTGGCGTAATGCAGCAGCGCGTATTCGATCCGGCCCTGCAACAGCAGCACCACGCGCACGCCGCGCGTGGCCGCCAAGCGCAATGCGCGACGAAAGCTCGCGCCGGGGAAGAAATAAGCGTTGGCGATAATGACCTCCTTGCGCGCCGCGGCGATGGCGCCGAGATAGGCATCCTCGATGTCGGATCGATGGCTCAGGTTGTCGCGCACCACCAGCGCGGCGCGCTGATTGCCCCGCGGGGCGGCACTGACCGGCAGACGCCGCTGCACGCTGCGCCTGAGACTCGCCCAGGCCACCCGGTGCCACAGGCGCTCGGCCTGGTCCAGTACGCTCGCAATCAACGGCCCCTCGATGCGCACGGCATAGTCGTAGCGTGGCGGCGTATGCCGGGGAGTATGCATGTCGTCGATGACGTTGATGCCGCCAATGAAGGCCACGCGGGCGTCCACCACCACCAGCTTGCGGTGCAGCCGCCGCAGGCGGTTGCGCCGCAGGGTGAGGGGCGAGGTCTTGGGGCCGAATATCAACACCTCGATATTGCCCGCGGAGAGCAGTGCGCGCGTCTGCTCGAACATGCCCTTGGAGCCGAAGCCGTCCACGAGCACGTGCACGATCACGCCGCGCCCGGCGGCGCGCACCAGTGCGCCGGCGATGCGCCTGCCGGTGTCGTCGTCGGCGAAAATATAGGTTTCGATATAGATTTCGCTTTGCGCCGCGTCGAAGGCCTGCTGCAGCGCCGGAAAATAGTCGTCGCCGTTCATCAGCAGCCGCAGCTTGTTGCCGCCCAGGAATTCCGGCGTCATCGCAGTTCCAGTTCGACGCTCAGCGCGGCATGATCGGAGATGCGCGACCAGGGCAGGCCGTGGTGCACCTCGGCGTGGCGCACGTCGAAGCCGCGCGCGTAAATGCGGTCCAGGCGCAGCAGCGGGAATGTGCTCGGATAAGTTCGCGCCGGCCGCCCGCGCTGGTCGCGAAATACCTCCTTCAGGCCCAGTTCGTCCACCAGGCGGCGCCCGGCGGAATTGCGCCAGTCGTTGAAATCGCCGGCGACGACCAGCGGCGCGCCCGCCGGCACCAGGCGCTGCACGCGCTCGGTCAGTGCCGACAGCTGGCGCCGGCGCCCGCGCTCATACAAGCCAAAGTGCACGCACAGGCAGTGCAGATGCAGTTCACCCAGCGCGACTTCGCAATGCAGCAGCCCGCGTTGCTCGAAGCGATGGGTGGACACATCCTGATTGTGCGCGCTGACGATGGGAAAGCGGCTGAGGATGGCGTTGCCGTGGTGACCGTGGTCGTATACCGCATTGCGGCCGTAGGCGTAATCCCGCCACACCTCGTCGGCGAGGAATTCGTACTGCGGCTCCGACGGCCAATCGGCGACATCGCGGGCGTGATGCTCGTGTTCGCCCTGCACTTCCTGCAGGAAGACGATGTCCACATCGAGCAGGCGCAGATGGTGGCGCAGCTCGTGCACCATCATGCGCCGGTTGAAATGAGAAAAGCCCTTGTGGATGTTGTAGGTGGCTAGGCGCAGCTTCATTCCGAATGTTCGCTATGCGTATAGGTGGCCATGGCCGAAATCAGGTGAAATCGCTCTTGAGTCATGGGTGCCGAAAGACGGAGGCTCTGCATCCGCGGGGGGAATTTACGCCCTGAAAGTAGTCCCCATCGGGGACAAGGGGGGGGTGCACCCCCCCCTTGTTCGTTGAATGAGGGCTTTTCCTAGGCCGGAGACACGCTGTTTGCTTCCGGCTGGACAAGTTCAGGACTTTAAGCCGTGAAACAACTTCTCACGCCCGACCTTGATGAGAAATTCGCCTTCGTACATGAACACGTCGGCGGTGGCGAAGGTGTCGCCGAAAGCCTCCGGGATGAAGGAGCCGGTGCCGATCACGTCCACCGGCGCGCGCGCATGGCCGAACATTTTGCACTTGAACGGCGTGAACCCGCTAGAGCCGACGATGCGCGCCGAATTGAAACCGGACGCATCCAGGGTCTGGCGCATCTTGATCACGCTCGCCACCGACACCCCGGTGCCGAACAGCACCTTGCGCACGCGGTCCTTGACGATGTTGAGCGTGTCCGAGTCGTAGGCCTCCTCGCCCATCACCGCGCGCACCGCCTCGTACTCGTTCAATACATGCAGCCAATTGGCCACCAGCTCGACCGAGCGCTCGTAATCGAGCCCTTCGGCATAGCGCTCGCCGTGGGTGTCGATGCGAAACGCGAGAGCGCGGGCGCTGCCGCTATCGCCCGGCAGAACCTCGTTGTACCACCAGCGGCAGACCTCGAGCGCATCGCTGTATTCGCGTGCGTAGTAATCGACCAGCACGGTCAGATTGTCCTGCGGGTGCGTTTCGGCGTACATCTGCGCCGCTCTCAGGGTGGAACCGGCGTAGCCGACGATCGCGTGCGGCATGGTGCCGAGGCCGCTTTCCTGTCCGTAGAAATGCGCGGTCAGATCCTGGGAGGAGCCGAGAAAGCCGACCGCGCCGGAGAGTTTGGCGATGCGGCTGCCGACAGCGGCGCCATAAGCGGCCAGAACCGACAGATCGTCGCCGCAGGCGTGGCGCGCATGCATGTCGATGAAACCTACTTTGGGCAGATCGGTCGCCATCTTGTAGGCGTTGTAAGCGGACACGCAGGCGGTGCCGACGCGGCGCAGGATCAATGTTTCCAGTTCGACCAGGGCGGCGAACGAGCCGGTATAGGTAAAGATCGGCTTCTGGTCCGGGACGAAGGCGCCCTCCTCGTACAGCCGCGTGATCTTCAGCGGCACCGCGTCCCGCGGGTAGTACTCACGCAGGATTTCCAGCGCCGGGTTGACCGCGCAAACGGTGCCGCGGCGCAGGAACACGCCGTAGCTCACGGTCTTGTCGCCGAACTTCTCCACAATCTGGCGCGACTTGGTGAAATACTTGTCGGTGCGCGAGAGCACGTAATCGGCACGCTCGCGGCGCTCCGTTTCGACTTTCAGATCCAAGGGTTTGTTCATGGCTTTCGTCCGGATAAGCGCCCATTATGGACGGCGTGGCGCCTCCGCCGCAAGAGACCGCGCGTTACGCCCAATTGGCTGCGGCGCGACGAGAGCGGGATTGCTTGACCCACATCAAACGCAGGAAACCCCGTTTCCCCTAGCATCGACTAATGTACAACACCGCTTGCAGCAGGAGGTCGGCGTGATTACGGACAGAATCGACTCGGTGACGCGGATTCCGCCGGAATACATGAAGGCAGCGCCGCCGGCCCCGAAGAGCGTCAAGATCGAGATCTCGCCGCGCTGCAATTTTCGCTGCGGCTTCTGCGCACTGCGCAATCGCGAGGTCCAGCCCAAGTGGGACATGGATTTTGAGCTGTTCAAGCGCATCACACGCGAAATGAGCGCAGCCGGCGTCGAGGAAATCGGCGTGTTCTATCTGGGCGAATCGTTCATGGGTCCGAGACTGCTCGTCGATTGCATCGCCTACCTGAAATCCGAGCTGGCGATGCCCTATGTGTTCCTCACCTCCAACGCGTCGATGGCATTCCCGGAGGCGATCGAAGCCTGCATGAACGCGGGGCTCGACTCGCTCAAATGGTCGGTGAACGCCGCCGACGAGGAGCAGTTTGAGAAAATCATGGGCGTGTCGGGCCGCTTGTTCCACCGCGCCCTGGACAACGTCCGGGCGGGGTGGGAATTGCGCCGGGAGCGTGGCTACAAGACCGGGCTTTATGCGTCGTCCATCCGCTACGACGGCGAGCAGCAGGCAAAGATGGAGGCGCTGCTTGCCGAACGGGTGATCCCTTACGTCGACCAGCATTACTGGCTGCCGCTGTATTCGATGGGCGCCTTCGCCACCGAGCGCGAAGCGCAGCTCGGCTATCGCCCGACCGCGGGCAACCAGGGAAGAATCGATGCCCTGCGCGAGCCCCTGCCCTGCTGGTCGGCATTCACCGAGGGCCACGTCACCGCCGAGGGCAAGCTCTCGGCCTGCTGCTTTGATGCTACCGCCAACTGGACCATGGGCGACCTGACCAAACAGTCGTTTATGCAAGCCTGGAATGCGCCGGAGTTCGTCAATCTGCGCGCGGCCCACCTGAAGAAGGACGTGCGCGGCACCGTCTGCGAGAATTGCGTCGCGTATTCCTAGACCGAGGCAATCGCTGCTAGTGATTTGAATTTACGGCGCTTAATGCCCATACACTGGTACACAGTATCATTGCAATATATGGGAATATCATTGCAAAATAGAAACAATGGCAATATAACTACTGTATTTTCATCGCCTTAACGATTGCATAAATTTCTGTCAGGTCGCAGGCGCGCGGCGCTTTTGCGGCAGCAGCAGGATAGCGTCGCGGTTGCTCCACGAGGGCGTGCGCTCCGCGGCCTCTTTCCAGGTCAGCCATTCATAACGCAGGTGTTCGGCCGGATCTAATTGCACCGGCAGTATTCCGGGCAGCTCCAGGCCGAACACATGCTCCTCGTTGTGGGTCACGCCTTTGGCGTAGCGGCTGCTATATTTCTTGAAGATCTCGAAGCGATTTTCGATTCCCCAATCCTGCAGACGGTGATGTGAGACGTCGATGCCGGTCTCCTCGAGCACTTCGCGCGCGGCGGTTTCGATGAGCGGCTCGTCTTCGTGATCGATGCTCCCCGTGACCGACTGCCAGAAGCCCGGCCAGCCGGCGCGTTCCAGCATCAGCACCTGCAAGTCGGCCGTGTAGATCACCACCAGGACCGAGCGCGGGATTTTGTGGCCGTGTGGCACGCCAGGCAGAAAAACGGAACGATCAGGCCGAGGGCAGCGGCGGCAATCCGGCGCTCCAGCCGTCCGGGCCGCTGACGATGGCCCAGAATGGCTTGCCCTGCCCCTGCCAGTATTCCGCGACACCGTCGAGCACCTCGACCGCGGTGACGAACTCCTGCTTGTGGCCGGCGCCGAAATGCTTGCCATGCTCGAGCAACAGCACGTAGCCGGGGGCCGGATGCCAGGAAAGATCGCCGAGGCAGTCTTCGAATGCGTCCCAGTTGCCGCCGAACCATTCCGGAAAGGCGAGCGCCTTGGCCACCAGGCCGGTGAAGCCCTGTTTGTCGTGCACGTGGCCGATGTCGACGCGCCACAGCGCCAGGCCGGCCGCCTGCGCCGCCTCGGCGATGAGGCGCGTATCCGGTCCGGTCAGGTAGACGCCGGCCCTGTCCTTGTCCTTGAGCAGTTGTTCCAGGAAATTACTCACGGATCCGCTAACTTTTCGCCGGCTCGGCCTGCCGTAGCCGGATGTGCAGTTCGCGCAACTGCTTCTCGTCCACCGGGCTGGGCGCCTGGGTCAGCAGGCATTGCGCCCGTTGCGTTTTCGGGAAGGCGATGACGTCGCGGATCGATTCAGCGCCTGCCATCATGGCGACGATGCGGTCCAGGCCGAAGGCGATGCCGCCATGGGGCGGCGCGCCATACTGCAGCGCGTCGAGCAGGTAGCCGAATTTCAACTTCGCTTCCTCCGGCCCGATGGCGAGCGCGCGGAACACCTTGGACTGCACTTCCTCGCGATGGATACGCACCGAGCCGCCGCCGATTTCCGATCCGTTCAACACCATGTCGTACGCTTTGGCGATGGCCTTGGAAGGGTCGGCCGCAAGGTGGTCTTCGTGCCCGTCCTTGGGCGCGGTAAAAGGATGGTGCATGGCGACCCAGCGATTTGCTTCCTGGTCGTACTCGAACATGGGAAAGTCCACCACCCACAGCGGCTTCCAGCCCTGGACGGCAAATCCTTTCTCATGGCCGATTTTCACCCGCAGCGCGCCCAGCGCGTCGTTCACGACTTTGGCCTTGTCGGCGCAGAAGAAAATAAGGTCGCCGTCTTTGGCCGCCGAGCGCTCGACGATGGCGTCGAGCGCCGCATCGGACAGGTTTTTTACGATCGGCGATTGCAGTCCTTCGCGGCCGCGTGCGACCTCGTTCACCTTGATATAGGCGAGACCCCTGGCGCCGTAGATGCCGACGAACTGGGTATAGGCGTCGATCTCGCCGCGGGTGAGCGCGCCGCCGCCGGGGATGCAAAGGCCGGCGACGCGTCCGCCGGCCGCATTGGCCGCCGCCGCGAACACCTTGAACTCGACGCTTTTCATGATATCGGTGAGTTCGGTGAACTCGAGCGCCACGCGCAGGTCCGGCTTGTCCGAGCCATAGCGCGCCATCGCCTCGGCATAGGTCATCACTGGCAGGGGATCGGGTAGCACCACATCGAGCGACTGCTTGAACACGGCGCGCATCAGCCCTTCCATGGTGCTGCGGATTTCGTCCTCGGCCAAAAACGAGGTTTCGATGTCGATTTGGGTAAACTCGGGCTGGCGGTCGGCGCGCAGGTCCTCGTCGCGAAAGCACTTGGTGATCTGGTAATAGCGGTCGAAACCCGCAATCATCAGCATCTGCTTGAACAACTGCGGCGACTGCGGCAGCGCGAAGAACATGCCATTGTGCACGCGCGAAGGCACCAGGTAGTCGCGCGCGCCCTCCGGCGTCGACTTGGCGAGCATCGGCGTTTCGATGTCGATGAACCCGGACTCGTCCAGGTACTTGCGCACCGCCATCGTCACCTTGTAGCGCAGGCGCAGGTTCGCCTGCATCTGCGGCCGGCGCAGGTCGATCACGCGGTGGGTGAGGCGGGTGGTCTCCGACAGATTGTCTTCATCGAGCTGGAACGGCGGCGTCACCGCCGGGTTGAGGATCTCGAGGGCGTGGCACAGCACCTCGATCTCGCCGCTCTTGAGCTTCGGATTCACCAGCCCGGGTTCGCGCCGGATCACCTTGCCGGTCACCCGGAGCACGAATTCGTTGCGGATCTTCTCCGCGACCGTGAATACCTCCGGCCGGGTCGGATTGCACACGATCTGGACCAGACCTTCGCGGTCGCGCAAATCGATGAAAATCACGCCGCCGTGATCGCGCCGGGTGTTGACCCATCCACACAGGGTGACGCTCTCATCGAGCTGGGCGGTGCTGACCTGGCCGCAGTAGTGCGTACGCATAATATTGGCTATCGGTGATGAATGAAGGCTATTCTCGGCGTCTATACTGCGGCATGCCACGCGCGAATTTGCGCGCTGCGCGCGCCAACCGTGCTTTCTGCGCGGATGAAAAGCGCATCCGCACAGAAAACACGGTTATGGGCAAGAACAGGGACAGCGTGGGGTTTTATACAAGATCGCCGATTGCGTGCGGATGTGCTTTTCATCCGTACGCAATCGACGATCCGCGCGGACGGCTTTTTGTTCCTGCCAAAGCACAACGCTGCAACAACGTGGGGGCGCGACCCAGATCGCCACGAATGCATCATGATTTCCGTCTTCCATTGCCATTCGGCGAGGCCACGCCCATCGAGATCACGTATTTCAACGCCGTGTCCACGCTCATGTCGAGCTCGATCACGTCCTTGCGCGGCATCATCACGAAGTAACCGCCGGTCGGGTTGGGCGTGGTCGGCACATAAACGCTCACATAATCGCCCTGCAGGTGCCGGGTGACGTCGCCGCCGGGCGCGCCGGTGAGAAACGCGATCGTCCACATGCCCTCGCGCGGCCACTGCACCAGCAGCGCCTTGCGAAATGCCTCGCCGCTGGAGGAAAACAGCGTATCGCTCACCTGCTTGACGCTGGAATAGATCGAACTCACCACCGGGATGCGGTGCAGGATTTCGTGCCAGAAATGCACCAGGCGCTGGCCGATCAAATTTGCCGTGACCGCGCCCGTCAGAAACACGATCAGCAGCGTCAGCAGCACGCCCATGCCCGGAATGTGCACGCCGATCCAGCTCTCCGTGCGCAGCGCGAGCGGCAACAGCAGCAGTGTCTGGTCGAGCATGTCGACCACCAGCTTGAGCACCCAGATGGTGATGACCAGCGGGATCCAGATCAGCAGCCCGGTGATGAAGTATTTTTTCATTCAACCTTGGCTGTGCTTGTAGCGGCAGCCGGCGTCGCGGCCGCGGCAGGCTGGGTTTCGGTCTTTTTGTCGCCCTTGCCCTCGCCGGAGGCCGCGGTCTTGCTCTCGTCCTTGCTCGCGCTCGCGCCCTGGTCTGAGGTCTTGGCCACGGGCCTGGCGCCGCTGTTCTTGAAATCGGTCGCATACCAGCCGCCGCCCTTCAAATGGAAACCGGCGGCGGTGAGCATCTTGCCGAAGGTGTCTTTGCTGCATTCAGGGCAGACGCTGAGCAAGGGATCGCTCACCTTCTGCAGATACTCTTTCTGGAATCCGCAAGACGCGCAACGATATTCATAAATAGGCACGACGCCCTCCAACCAGCGAAAAAGATGACGATTATAGCGGAAAAGCAGGGCTTCCCCATGGACAATCTATGGGCAAACCCTGCTTTTTCAAGGAGCTAGGCAGCAGATGCGCCCCCTGGGCGCGGCGACAGAACGTTCCGGGTCAGAAGGGAATGTCGTCGTCCATGTCCTGGAACTGGCCGGCAGGCTTTTTCGCCGGCCTGGTTTCGCCGGCTGCCGGCGGTTCGCGCGTCTCGCGCGGTTCACCCCCGCCCATGCCGCTCCTGGAGCCCAGCATCTGCATGGCGTCGGCGATGATCTCGGTGGTGTAGCGGTCCTGGCCTTCCTTGTCCTGCCACTTGCGCGTGCGCAGCTTGCCCTCGATATAGACCTGGCTGCCTTTCTTCAGGTATTCGCCGCAGATTTCGGCGAGCCGGCCGAAACTCGAAATGCGGTGCCATTCCGTCGCTTCTTTCTTTTCGTTCGTGGCCTTGTCGGTCCATTTGTCCGTTGTAGCGACCGAGAAGTTGCATACCGCCTTGCCATCCGGCATGAAACGCGTCTCGGGGTCTTTGCCAAGGTTGCCTACGACTATCACTTTATTGACCGATGCCATTTCAATTCTCCTCTATTATTTTCTATCGAGTGCTACCTTGCCGACCCGTTACCCAGCGCCGCGCCGCCGACCGTTGCCGCGCCGCGCAGACCCGCGCGCTGCGGAACCCGCATGCCTGTGGCGCTTAGCCCCCACAAGGCAATCAGCGCCACCCCGAGCATAAACACCGGCGCCTGCCCCTGATGCTGCATCAGCCAGCCGCCGGCAGCGCCGCCGACGAACAGGCCCAATGACTGCGTCGTGTTGTACACCCCCAGCGCCGTGCCCCTGGCGCGCGCCGGCGCAGTGCGCGACACCAGCGACGGCAGGCTCGCCTCCAGCACATTGAAAGCAACGAAGAAGCCCAGCAGCAGGATGACAAGCGCGGTGAAATTATTCAGCGCGAATACAAGACCCAGCTGGACCGCCGCCATCAGCGCGATGCTGGCGAGGAATACCGGCTTGATGCTGTTCTTTTTCTCGGCGTAGAAAATCGGCGGCAGCATCAGCACGAACGAGGCCAGCACCACCGGCAGATAGACTTTCCAATGCTGATCCACCGGGAGTCCGCCCGCGCTCACCAGGGCGAGCGGCACGACCACGAAAATCGCCATCTGCACCACGTGCAGCGAGAAAATGCCGAAGTTGAGCCGCAGCAGGTCCGTATTTCGGAGCACGTCGCCCAGGCGGGCGGCTTCGACGTGCTCTTCGGCCTCGATTTCCACCAACGCCTCTTCCGGCACCACGCTCACCACCACCCAGATCGCAACCAGCGCCAGCACGCCGGTGAGAACGAAGATCCCGCCCATGCCGATGTGGCGGTAGAGCAGGGGCGAGCCGACCAGGGACAGCGCGAACATCAAGCCGATGCTCGAACCCACCATTGCCATGGCTTTGGTGCGGTGCTGCTCGCGCGTGAGGTCGGACAGAAACGCCATCACCGGCGCGGAGATCGCACCCGCGCCCTGCACGGCACGGCCGGCGATGATGACGTAGATATCGTCGCCGATAGCGGCGATGAAACTGCCGAGCGCAAACAGCACCAGGCCCAGAATGATGATGCGCTTTCTGCCGTAGCGGTCCGAGGCCATGCCGTAGGGGATCTGCAGCACGCCCTGGGTCAGACCATAGGTGCCGAGCGCAACGCCCACCAGGGTATGGTCGTCCCCGCCTTTGAGGTGCATCGCATGCACCGCGAACACCGGCAGAATCAGGAACAAACCCAGCATGCGCAGGGCAAAAATCGAGGCAAGTGAAAGACTTGCGCGGATTTCCAGGGACGACATGCGGTTGGACGAAGCGGGCGGCATAACGAGGCAGTAGCGCAGAGGCGGCGTAATCTCGTATATTAGCAGGTTTGGATCTACGCCCAGCGCCCAAACCATGGACCAAATCAGGATTCGCGGCGCACGCACGCACAATCTGAAGAATCTGAATCTCGATCTGCCGCGCAACCGGCTGATCGTGATCACCGGGCTGTCGGGCTCCGGAAAATCGTCGCTCGCGTTCGACACGCTCTACGCCGAGGGGCAACGACGCTACGTGGAATCCTTGTCCGCTTACGCGCGCCAGTTTCTGCAGCTCATGGAAAAACCCGACGTCGACCTGATCGAGGGTCTGTCGCCCGCAATCGCCATCGAACAAAAGGCCACCAGCCACAACCCGCGCTCCACCGTCGGCACGGTCACCGAGATCCACGACTATCTGCGCCTCCTGTACGCGCGCGTCGGCACGCCCTACTGCCCCGAGCACGCGCTGCCGCTGGAGGCACAATCGGTGGCACAAATGGTCGACCACGTGCTCGCGCTGCCCGAGGACGCAAAGCTGATGATCCTCGCACCCGTCGTTGCCGGACGAAAGGGCGAGCAGTCCGATCTGTTTGCCGAGCTGCGCGCGCAGGGCTTCGTGCGCCTGCGCGTGGACGGCAAGATCTACGACATCGACGCCCTGCCCAAGCTGTCGAAGAACGTCAAGCACAGCACCGACGTGGTGGTGGACCGGCTCAAGATCAAGCCGGAGTTGAAGCAACGCCTGGCCGAATCCTTCGAAACCGCCCTGCGTCATGCCGACGGCCGTGCCATCGCCGTGGAAACGGACTCGGGCAAGGAGCACCTGTTCTCGGCCAAGTTCGCCTGCCCGGCGTGCAGCTATTCCCTGGCCGAGCTCGAACCGCGCCTGTTCTCGTTCAACAATCCGCTGGGCGCCTGCCCGGAATGCGACGGACTGGGCGCGATCGAGTTCTTCGATCCGCGCCGTGTGGTGGCGCACCCGCATTTGAGTCTTGCCAGCGGCGCGATCAAAGGCTGGGACCGGCGCAACCAGTTCTACTTCCAGATGCTCACCAGCCTTGCCGCGCACTTCGGTTTCGACGTCGAGGCGCCGTTCGAGCGGATGGCGCAAACGGCGCAGGACATCGTGCTCTACGGCAGCAAGGAAAAAATCGCCTTTTCCTACCTGAGCGAGCGCGGCCGCACGGTGGTGCGCGAGCACGATTTCGAGGGCGTGATCCCGAATCTGGAGCGCCGCTACCGGGAAACCGATTCCATCGTGGTGCGCGAGGAGTTGGCGAAATACCTGAACAGCAAGCCCTGTCCGGCCTGCGCCGGGACGCGCCTGCGCGCCGAGGCGCGCAACGTCAAGATCGCCGACATGCCGATTTTCCAGGTGAGCGCCATGCCGCTCAAGCGCGGCCTCGCGTTTTTCCGGGGCCTCAAGCTGCCCGGCCACAAGGCGGCGATCGCCGACCGGATCGTGAAGGAAATCGCCTCGCGCCTCGCCTTCCTCAACAACGTCGGTCTGGATTATCTTTCGCTCGACCGCGCAGCCGACTCGCTCTCCGGCGGCGAGGCGCAAAGGATACGCCTCGCGAGCCAGATCGGCTCGGGCCTCACCGGCGTCATGTACGTGCTGGACGAACCGTCGATCGGCCTGCATCAACGCGACAACGGGCGGCTGCTCGCCACGCTCAAGCACCTGCGCGACCTCGGCAACACCGTGATCGTGGTCGAGCACGACGAAGAGGCGATCCTTGCGGCAGACCACGTCGTCGACATGGGCCCGGGCGCGGGCGAGCACGGCGGCAAGCTGGTGGCCGAGGGCACGCCGCGGGAAATCATGCAAAACCCCGCCTCGCTCACCGGCAAGTACCTGGCCGGGCGGCTCGAAATTCCCAGCCCCAAGCGCCGCCACCGCTACGACAAGGCGCGTGTGCTGAAGCTTCGCGGCGCCAGCGGCAACAATCTCAAGAACGTGGACCTGGAACTCCCGCTCGGCCTGTTCGTATGCGTCACCGGCGTGTCGGGCTCGGGCAAATCGACACTGGTGAACGACACCCTCTACCAGGCCGCGGCGCAGCATCTCTACCGCAGCAGCGCCGAGCCCGCGGCGCACGAATCGGTCAGCGGACTGGAATTCTTCGACAAGGTGATCAGTGTCGATCAGAGCCCGATCGGGCGCACCCCGCGCTCCAATCCGGCCACCTATACGGGTCTGTTCACGCCCATTCGCGAACTGTTCGCGGGTGTCCCCGCGGCGCGCGAGCGCGGCTACGGTCCGGGGCGATTCTCCTTCAACGTCAAGGGCGGGCGCTGCGAGGCCTGCCAGGGCGACGGCGTGCTCAAGGTGGAGATGCACTTCCTGCCCGATATCTATGTGCCTTGCGACGTCTGCCACGGCAAACGCTACAACCGCGAAACGCTGGAAGTGCAGTACAAGGGCAAAAGCGTGCATGAGGTGCTGAAAATGACCGTGGAACAGGCGCACGAGTTCTTCAGCGCCGTACCCATCGTGGCGCGCAAATTAAAGACCCTGCTCGACGTCGGCCTGGGCTATGTCCAGCTCGGACAGTCGGCGACCACGCTCTCCGGCGGCGAAGCGCAGCGGGTAAAGCTGTCTCTGGAACTGTCGAAGCGCGACACCGGGCGCACGCTCTACATCCTGGACGAACCCACCACCGGGCTGCACTTTCAGGACATCGGCCTGCTGCTGCACGTGCTGCACCGGCTGCGCGATCACGGCAACAGCGTGGTGGTGATCGAACACAACCTCGACGTGATCAAGACCGCGGACTGGGTCATCGACCTCGGCCCCGAGGGCGGCGACGGCGGCGGCCGCATCATCGCCCAGGGCACACCCGAAGACGTTGCCGAAAACCCGGCGAGCTTCACCGGGCAGTACCTGAAGCATGTGCTGCAAAGGAAGAAAGCGGCATAGAGGGCCACATGACGCTTACCGAACTGCGCTACATCGTCGCCGTCGCGCGCGAGCGCCATTTCGGCCGCGCGGCCGAGGCTTCGTTCGTCAGCCAGCCGACATTGTCGGTGGCGATCAAAAAGCTCGAGGACGAACTCGGCGTGACGCTGTTCGAGAGGAACTCGGGCGAGGTCGTGCCGACGCTGATCGGCGCGCGCATCGTCGGGCAGGCGCAGCGCGTGCTGGAGCAGGCCGGCGCGATCAAGGAAATCGCCGAGTCCGGCAAAGACCCGCTCAAGGGGCCGCTCAAGCTCGGCGTGATCTACACCATCGCACCCTATCTGCTGCCGCAGCTGGTGCGCCGGCTGCACCGGGACGCGCCGCACATGCCGCTGCTGCTGCAGGAGAACTATACCGACCGCCTGCGCGAGCTGCTGAAGCAGGGCGACATCGACTGCGCCGTGCTGGCGCTGCCATTCGAGGAGCCCGGCTTCGCCATCGAACCGGTCTACGACGAGACTTTCGTCGTGGCCGTGCCGCGCGCCCATGCCTGGGCGAAACGCAAGTCGGTCGCAGCGCACGAACTGAAGCGCGAGCACATGGTGCTCCTCGGTCCGGGGCACTGCTTTCGCGACCATGTGCTGGAAGTCTGCCCCGACGCGGGCCGCTACGCCGCGGACGCCGAGGGCATCCAGAAGACCTTCGAAGGCTCCTCTCTCGAGACCATCCGCCAGATGGTGGCCTCGGGCGTGGGCATCACCGTGCTGCCGGCGAGCTCGGTGCCTTTGAGACTGCCGCGCGACAGCCTGCTCGCCTACCTGCCGTTCACGCGGCCGGTGCCCGAGCGCCGCGTGGCGCTCGTATACCGCAAGTCCTTTCCGCGGCTCGCGGCGGTCGAGGCCGTGGCGCGAGCGATCCAGGCTTGCGCGCTGCCGGGCACCAGCCGGTCGCGCTGAGCGCGGTATCCGCGAGCAGCGGCTGATTATAGTTAATAGCTATCGATTTTGTTTAAACAATCAATTGGATCAATCTCTGCGGCCTGTCTAAGATGCGGCCATGCGTCGCGTGACGCCTTAAGCCGAATCCAAGGAGACCCAGATGAGCAAGCCCGAAAGCATCACCGTCAAGAACCTCGAAGCCGCCTTCGCCGGCGAATCGATGGCCCACATCAAGTACCGTTATTTCGCCAAGCTCGCGCGCGCCGCCGGTGACGAAGACACCGCCCGCGTGTTCGAGGAGACCGCGGCGCAGGAAGTGGAGCACGCCTTCGGCCACCTCGACCTGCTCTACCCCAAAACCGAACTCACCCCGGCGAAGGCGCTCGCGATTGCGATCGAGGGCGAGACCTACGAATATACCGAAATGTATCCCGCATTCCGCCACCTCGCCGAGCAGGAAGGCAATGCCGCGGCGACCGCCGAGTTGGACGAACAGATCGTCGAGTCGAAGGAACACGCCGCGCGCTTCGCGGCGACGCTGGCCAAGGCGGCGAAACGCTTCGCCGCGCTCGCACGCGTCGAAGAGCGCCACGCCAACCAATACCGCGCGCAGCTCGCTCGCGTGACCAAGTAAGCCTATCCAGGCAACTGACAAAAAGGATCCTAGACATGAAAAGCTGGCAATGTATCGTATGCGGATTCATCTACGACGAGGCCGAAGGCCTGCCTGAGGACGGCATCAAGGCCGGCACCCGCTGGGAGGACATCCCCGCGGACTGGGCCTGCCCTGACTGCGGCGTGGCCAAGGCCGATTTCGAGATGGTCGAGCTTACGGCGGCATGAGCAGGGAGCAGGGGCCCCGCGTAGCGGGGACGCGACCGGCCGCGATTGCCGCCGGCCGCCGACAGTACCTGTGCCCGAACCAGGACCAAGGACAGGAGGCGACCGTTTGAGCGTCACCGTGGCGCCCATCGTCATCATCGGCAGCGGCCTCGCCGGCTACACGCTGGCGCGCGAACTGCGCAAGCTCGACCGCGAAACGCCGCTCGCCCTGGTGTCGGCCGATGACGGCAGCTTCTATTCCAAGCCGATGCTGTCGAACGCCCTCGCCTCGGGCAAAAGCGCAAGCGGTCTCGCACTCAAGACGGTGGCGGCGATGGCCGCGGAGCTGAACGCGGAGGTACATGCCGGCACCGAGATGCAGGCAATCGATCTCGCCGGGCGGCGCGTGCTCACCGCGGCTGGCGAGATTGGCTGGTCGAGGCTGGTGCTGGCGCTCGGCGCCGATCCGATCCGGCTGCCGCTCGCCGGCGACGGCGCAGCCGCAGTGATATCGGTCAACGATCTTGGCGACTACGCGCGCTTTCGCGCCGCGATCGAAGGCACCAGGCGCGTCGCCATCCTCGGCGCGGGGCTGATCGGCTGCGAATTCGCCAACGATCTCGTTCTAGGCGGCTACGCGGTGGAGGTAGCCGACATCGCCGCGCAGGCGCTGGGCCGACTGCTTCCGCCCGAGGCGGCAGCGGGGCTGCGCGATGCGCTCGCCACAGCGGGCGTGCGCTGGCACCTGGGGAAAAAAGCGGTCGCCGTCGACCGCGCCGGCAGCGCACTGGTGCTGCGTTTCGAAGATGGCACGCACATCGAAACCGACGTCGTGCTGTCGGCAGTAGGCCTCGCGCCGCGCACCGGACGCGCGCGCGCGGCCGGAATCGAGATCAAGCGCGGCATCGTCGTCGACCGGTTCCTGCGCTCGAGCGACGCGGACGTCTACGCGCTGGGCGACTGCGCCGAAGTAGAGGGCCAGGTGCTGCCTTTCGTCATGCCCATCATGCACGCGGCGCGCGCCCTGGCCTCGACCCTTTGCGGCAGCGAAAAGGCCGTGATCTATCCGCCGATGCCGGTCGTGGTCAAAACACCGGCGTTGCCTACTGTTGTGTGCCCGCCCGCGCCCGGTGTTGCCGGCGCCTGGCAGGTCGAATCCGGAACCGGCGGAACGCTGGCGCGCTACGTCGACGCGGCGGGTAAACTTATCGGCTTCGCTCTGACCGGCGCGGCCGTGTCGCACAAGAATCTGCTGATGAAGGAACTCCAGACCACCTGAGCCGGCGGCGCGCAGCCACGTGTAACGCCGGAGCCATCAGCCGTGAACGCGGGTCGCCCGGCCGGACCGATTCAAACAGCCAGTTCGGGCATGTTCCGGAACAGCGCCAGCACCTCCGGGTTGGCCAGAGCGTCGGTGTGGGTCACCGGCATGCCGTGCACCATCGACCGCACCGCGAGTTCCACCACCTTGCCGTTCTTGGTGCGCGGAATGTCCGGCACCTGCACGATGCGCGCCGGCACGTGGCGCGGCGAGGTGTGCTCGCGGATCTGGCGCCGGATGCGCTGCTCCAGTTCGGCGTCGAGCACGAGGCCCGGGCGCAGCTTGACGAACAGCACCACGCGCGTGTCGCTCGGCTGCTCCGGCGGCCACAGCTGGCCGATCGCGACCGACTCCTCCACCGCGTCGATTTTCTCGACCTGGCCGTAGATTTCGGCGGTGCCGATGCGCACCCCGCCTGGATTCAGCGTCGCGTCCGAGCGTCCGTAGACGATCATGGTCCCGCGCGCGGTCAGTTCACAATAGTCGCCGTGGCACCAGACGTTGGGATAGCGCGCGAAATAAGCCTCGTGATAGCGCTTGCCCTCCGCGTCGTTCCAGAAACCGATGGGCATGGAGGGGAACGGCCGGGTGCAGACGAGTTCTCCTTTTTGCCCCAGCAGCGCGCGGCCGTCCTCGTCCCAGACCTCGACCTTCATGCCGAGGCTGCGGCATTGCAGTTCGCCGCGCCACACCGGCAGGATGGGATTGGCGTCGGCGAAACATCCCATGATGTCGGTGCCGCCGGAAATCGACGACAGGCACACGTCGCGCTTGATTTCGCGGTAGACGTAGTCATAGCTCTCCGGCACCAGCGGCGAGCCGGTGGAGATGATGGTGCGCACCGATGCCAGGCTGTGGGTTTTCCCCGGTTTGAGGCCGCGCTTGGCGATCGCGTCGATGAATTTCGCCGAGGTGCCGAACTGGGTGAAGCGCTCGGCGTCGCAGTAGTCGAACAGAATCGCGGCGTCGCGCATGAAGGGCGAGCCGTCGTAGAGCATGACGCTCGCCTCGGCGATCAGGCCCTGGAACAGCAGATTCCACATCACCCAGTTGCAGGTGGTGTAATAGAAAAACCGGTCGACCGGACGCACGTCGAACTGCAGCTTGTAGGTCTTGAGCGCCTGCAGCAGCGTCCCGCCCGCGCCGTGGACGATGCACTTGGGCTTGCCGGTGGTGCCCGAGGTAAACAGGATGTACAGCGGATGATCGAACGGCAGCTGCGCGTACTCGATCGCGCCCGGCGCATACGGCGCGATCCAGTCGGCGTAGCGCCTGGCGATGGGGATCGCGGACACCTCCGCCTGCGCGGAAAGGTGCGGCACCACCACCACGCGGCGCACGCTAGGAAGCTTGGCCGCGATCTCGCGCACGCGCCCGAGCGAGCCGTGCGCCTTGCCGTTGTAGAGATAGCCATCGGCCGTGAACAGCAGCTTGGGCTCGGTCTGGCCGAAACGGTCGAGCACGCCGTCGGTGCCGAAATCGGGCGAGCAGGAAGACCAGACCGCGCCGATGGAAATCGCCGCCAGCGCGAGTATCGCCGTCTCCGGCATATTGGGCATGAACGCGGCGACGCGGTCGCCCGCCGCAAGCCCCTCGGCGCGCATCGCCTGCGCCACGCGCGACACCTCGGCCTGCAACTGCGCATAGCTCATGCGCCGGCGGAAACCGGACTCGTCCCAAAATACGAAGGCGTCCGTCGCATCGCGCCGGCGCAGCATGTTCTCGGCGAAATTGAGCCGCGCCTCGGGGAACCACTTGGCGCCCGGCATGCGCCCGCCGTCGACCAGCACGCGCGCACCTTTTTTCGAGGCGACCACGCCACAGCCGTCCCACACCGAGTCCCAGAACTGCTCGGGACGATCGACGCTCCAGGCGTAGAATTCCGCATAGGTGTTGAAGCCGAGCTTCCAGCGCCGGATCGCCTGGCGCGCGAAAGCCGTCACGTTGGCCTGCGCTATCAGCGCCTGGCCGGGCGCCCAAATCGGTTTTTCGGACATTGATCGCACCGTCATGTGATTTCTCGTCCTGCTATAGTAACCGCGCTTAGGACTTCGTGAAATGGGCGCCACTATCCGAACATGATTTCCCGCCTTGCATGGAGCAGGGTCTTGTTGCTCGGCACCTGCGTGCTCGCGGCCGGCGTGCGCGCGCAGGCGCCCGCGCAGCGCTGCGCCGGGCCGCCTTCGGCACCTGCTTCGGCCGCGCGTGAACCGACGGTGAAGGACTATGAACAGATATTGCTGCGCCAGCCGCGCAGCGCGCACGATTACTACGACCACGGCGTGCTGCACGAGCGCATGGGCCAGCACACCAGCGCGATCCTGGATTACAGCCAGGCGATCGGCATCGACCCGTGCCTCGCGCAGGCCTACGAGCGCCGCGGCGCCGCTTACGCGGCCATGGGCCAGTTCGAGCGCGCGCTGAAAGATCTGGACGAGTCGATCCGCATCGACGCAAACTCACCCTCGGCCTACGTGAATCGCGGCGCGGTCTATGAGGCGATGGGCCAGAACCCGCGCGCCGTTGCCGAGTTCAGCCAGGCGATCGCGCTGGATCCGCAATTCGCGAACGCCTACGTCAGGCGCGGCGCAAGCTTCGAGCTGACCGGTGAACTCGACCGGGCGATCCAGGAATATGGCGAGGCCATTCGCATTAATCCGAACGACGCGCAGGCCTTCTTCTTTCGCGGCAGGACCCTCATCCGGCAGCGGCAGTTCGAGCGAGCGCTGGGCGACCTGGACCAGGCGATACGCCTGGACCCGCTCTCTGCCCGGGCGCACCAGAGCCGCGCCGCCGTGTTCGCCGCAAGCGGCGATCACGCGCGCTCGATCCAGGACTACAGCATGGCGATCCGGCTCGATGCGCAGTACGCGCTCGCTTACCAGGGACGCGCCGATGCCTATGCAAGGACAAGCCAGCCCGAACGGGCCCTCCAGGATTACACCGAGGCGATACGCCTCAACCCGAAGAACGCCTACGCCTATTACAGCCGCGGCCTCGTCCACAGCGGAAACCGGGAATACCAGCGTTCGATCGAGGACCTGAACGAGGCGATTCAGCGCAAACCGGATTTCGCCCTGGCGTTGCGCCAGCGCGGCATGAACCACCAGAAGCTCGGCCAGCTCGGTCGCGCCGTGGCCGATTTCGACGCGGCCATCGGACTCGACGCGCGCGACACGGTGGCGCTCAATGAGCTGGCCTGGCTGCTGGCGACGGCAAAGCAGGCGCAGTGGCGCGACGGCAAGCGGGCGGTGGAACTGGCGCGCAACGCCTGCAACCTCAGCGGCTGGAAGGTCCCGGGCCTGTTCGACACCTATGCGGCCGCGCTCGCCGAAGCGGGCAAGTTCGAAGACGCGGTCAAATGGCAGGGGGCGGCGCTGGAGTCCGCCGAGTTCGCGCGCGCGCATGGCGAGGGCGCGCGCGCCCGGCTGCAGCTCTACCGCGAAGGCAAACCGTATCGCATACCTTAGCGTCCGGAGTCGCCGAATCCCCTTCCGCCTCTGTTTGGACAAGAGCAGGCCTAATGAGTAGAATGGGCCGCGCAACCCGCCCTGGACCCGCCCTGGACCGCCCCGCACGCCCTGGACCCGCCCTGGACCGCCCCGCAAGGCTGGACCCCCAATCGAGACAAGGAGCATTTCATGAAACGCTACGCCCCAATCACCATTGCCCTGCTGCTGTCGGCCGCCCTGATCGCCCCGGCTGCCGCGCAGGAACTCACCGGCACCCTGAAGAAGGTCAAGGAAACCGGGGCCTTCACCGTCGGCCACCGCGAAGCCTCGATTCCGTTCTCCTATCTGGACGACAAGCAGCAGCCGATCGGCTATGCCATGGACCTGTGCATGAAAATCGTCGACGCGGTCAAGGCGGAGTTGAAACTGCCGAATCTGAAGGTCAATCTGCAGCCGGTCACCTCGAGCAACCGCATTCCGCTGCTGCAAAACGGCACCATCGACATGGAGTGCGGCTCGACCACCAATTCGGTCGCGCGCCAGCAGCAGGTGGGTTTCGGCCCCACCTACTTCGTCATCAATGTGACCGCGGCGGTGAAGAAGACCTCCAAGATCAACGTAATCGCTGACCTGAACGGCAAGACGGTTTCCACCACCTCCGGCACGACCTCGGTGCCGCTGATCAAGGGCTACGAGAAAGCCAAGCACATCGACGTCAAGGAAATCTACGGCAAGGATCACGGCGAATCGTTCCTGCTGCTGGCCGATGACCGCGCCTCCGCTTTCATCATGGACGACATCCTGCTTGCCGGCCAGATCGCCAGCTCCAAGAGCCCCGCGGACTACCGCATCCTGCCCGAGTCGCTGCGCCAGGAGCCCTACAGCATGATGCTGCGCAAGGACGACGCCCAATTCAAGGCGCTGGTCGACAAGACCGTCGGCGGGATCATGAAATCGGGCGAGATCGAAAAGATCTACGCCAAGTGGTTTCTGAACCCGGTTCCGCCCAAGGGGATCAACATGAATTTCCCCATGACGCCCCCGATCCGCGAGGCGTTCAAGAATCCGAACGACAAGGGCGTATAAGCACGCCCGCAGGCGGGGCATCGAAGCCGGATGGCGCCAACGCCAATCCGGCTTTTTTGTCGATTGAGCGAGCATAAGCCGCCGCACCACCGGGAAGATCGAGAATGAATCTGGCAATCTTTCTTGAGCAAGTGCCCGACGGCGACGGGACCTGGTGGGAGATGCTCGCATCCGGCCTGGGCTGGACCCTGGGCGCGGCGTTTTTCGCCTGGATCATCGCCTTCACGCTGGGTTCGATCGTCGGCGTGGTGCGCACCGCGGACAAACCCTGGCTGGTGCACGCCGGCAACGCCTACGTCGAGCTGTTCCGCAATATTCCGCTGATCGTCCAGTTCTTCGTCTGGTATTTCGTCGTGCCCGGCCTGATTCCGGCGGTAAAAGTCTGGGTGGTGACGCTGGACCCGACCGAGCATCAGTTCGTCACCGCCGTGGTCTGCCTGGGCCTGTTCACGTCGGCGCGCATTTCCGAGCAGGTGCGCTCGGGCATCCAGTCGCTGTCGCAGGGCCAGCGCAATGCCGGCTACGCCATCGGCCTGACCCAGACGCAGACCTACCGCTATGTGCTCCTGCCGATGGCTTACCGCATCATCATCCCGCCGCTCACCTCGGAGGTGATGAACCTGATCAAGAACACGGCGGTGGCCTACTCGATCGGCCTCACCGAACTGTTCTTCCGCACCCGCGAAATGGGCGAAATGACGTTCCGCTATTTCGAGGCGTTCGCGGCTGCCACCCTGGTCTATATGGTCATCGCGATGAGCGCCAACCGCGTCATGGCGCTGATCGAGCGGCGCGTGGCGGTTCCCGGCTACATCGCGGGCGGCAAATAATGGGCGATCTCGACTTCGACGTCATCAACCGCTCGCTGCCCTATTTGCTCAAGGGGCTGCAGTACACCGTACAGCTGACCCTGGCCGCGGCGCTGGGCGGCACCATCTTCGGCACCCTCCTGGCGATGGCCAGGCTGTCTTCGTTCAAACCGCTGGCGCTCCTTGCCGCGGGCTACGTGAACCTGATGCGCTCGCTGCCGCTCTTGCTGGTGATCTTCTGGTTCTATTTCCTGGTGCCGGTGCTGGCCCAGACCGCGATGGGATGGGAGCGGCCGCCGCAGATCGGCGCCGAACGTTCCGCCTACATCACCTTCATCATGTTCGAGGCCGCGTACTTCTGTGAAATCATGCGCGCCGGCATCCAGAGCATTTCGCGCGGCCAGGTCGGCGCGGCCTACGCCGTGGGCCTCACCTACTGGCAGGCGATGAAGCTGGTCATCCTGCCGCAGGCATTCCGCAACATGCTGCCGGTGCTGCTGACCCAGTCGATCATCCTGTTCCAGGACGTGTCGCTGGTGTCGCTGCTCAACGTGACCGATTTCGTCGGCGCCGCGGTCAAGATCGCGCAGCGCGACAGCCGCATCGTCGAGATGTACCTGTTCGTGGCCATCGTCTATTTTATTCTGTGCTACACGCTTTCGTTCATGGTGAAACGGCTGCAGCGCAGAATAGCCATCGTCCGCTGAGGCGGCCAAACCGGGGAAGTCCGAACATGATCGAGATTAAAGACGTGAGCAAGTGGTACGGCAGCTTCCAGGTGCTCGCCCATTGCTCCACCCACGTCAAGAAAGGCGAGGTAGTAGTAGTGTGCGGGCCTTCCGGATCGGGCAAGTCGACGCTGATCAAGACCGTCAACGCGCTGGAGCCGTTTCAGAAAGGCGAAATCACCGTCGACGGCATCTCCGTCGGCGACGCGAAGACCGACCTGCCCAAGCTGCGCGCGAAGATCGGCATGGTGTTCCAGAATTTCGAGCTGTTCCCGCACATGAAGATCACCGAGAACCTGACCATCGGCCAGATCAAGGTACTCGGGCGCAGTCCGGACGAAGCCCGCGAGCGCGGGCTCAAAATGCTCGACCGCGTCGGCCTGATCGCGCAAAAGGACAAGTTCCCGGGTCAGCTCTCCGGCGGCCAGCAGCAGCGGGTCGCCATCGCGCGCGCGCTGTCCATGGACCCGATCGCCATGCTGTTCGACGAGCCGACCTCGGCGCTCGACCCGGAGATGATCAACGAGGTGCTCGATGTAATGGTACAACTCGCGCAGGACGGCATGACCATGATGTGCGTGACCCACGAGATGGGCTTCGCGCGCCGGGTGGCGCACCGCGTCATCTTCATGGACCAGGGCGCCATCGTCGAGGACGCCACCAAGGACGATTTCTTCGGCAAACCGCGCTCCGAGCGGGCGCAGCAGTTCTTGTCAAAGATATTGCATCACTAGATTGGCAAAACCTGCGCGGACGAAAAACCGTCCGCGCGGATCGCCGATTACCTACGGATGAAAGGCCATCCGCAGGTAATTGGCGATCTTGTATGAAAACCCGCTCTTTGCTTGTTTTTTGACCATAACCGTGTTTTCTGTACCGATGTGCTTTCCATCGGTACAGAAGACACGGTAGGCGCGCGTAGCGCGCAGGTCCACTCCTGGCATGCAACGTCATTTGAGACGCCGCATGCGCTTATCTTTCACTTTTTCTTCAGCGCCTGCTCTCTTAACGCATCCAGCGTGGTATTGGGCGTGATCGCCTGCGGATCGATCCGCAATTCAATCAACGCCGGCTTACCGGCGGCCTCGGTTGCGTGCACGGCGCGCTCGAACGCTTCGGCGAACTGACTCGTGTCCTCGACCAGCTCGCCGTGGGCGCCGTAGGCGCGCGCGAGCAGGACGAAATCGGGGTTGGCGAGCGCCGTGCCGTGCACCCGCGCCGGATACTCGCGCTCCTGGTGCATGCGTATGGTGCCGTACATGCCGTTGTTGACGACGATGAAGATCACGTTGGCGCCGTACTGCGCCGCGGTCGCGAGCTCCTGTCCGCACATCAGAAAACAACCGTCCCCGTTCCAGGAAACCACCGTGCGCCGCGGATGCACGATCTTGGCCGCGACCGCGGCGGGCACGCCATAGCCCATGGCGCCGCTGGTGGGCGCGAGCTGGGTGCGGAACATGCGGTGCGGGTAGTAACGGTGCAGCCAGCTGGAAAAATTTCCCGCGCCGTTCGCGAGGATGGCGTCGGCCGGCAGCCGCCGCTTGAGGAAATCGACAATATCCCACAGCTGCACCCTGCCCGGCATGACTTTGGGCTTGGTCCATTCGAGATAGTCCGCATGCGCGGATGCCGTCCACTCGCGCCAGGCCTTGGCTTCCACCGGGGGCATGGCGGCGAGCGCGGCGGCGATTTGCCGCATGCCCGAGTTGATCAGCAGATCGCCCTGATACACCCGCCCCAGCTCTTCCGCGCCGGCGTGCACATGGACGAGCTTTTGCGCCGGCCGCGGCACCGACATCAGCGTATAGCCGCTGGTGGTCATTTCGCCCAGGCGCGCGCCGATGACCAGCAGCAGGTCGGCGTCCTTCACCCGCTGCGCCAGTTTCGGATTGATGCCGATGCCGATGTCGCCGGCGTAATTCGCGTGGCTGTTGTCGAACAGGTCCTGGAAGCGGAAAGCGCAACCCGCGGGCAGGCCGTTCGCCTCGACGAATTTGCGCAGATCCGCACAGGCATTGGCGTTCCAGCCGCTTCCGCCCAGTATGGCCAGCGGCCGTTGCGCCCCGGCCAGCATGGTGCGCAACGCGGCGATATCGCCGGCGCCGGGATGGGCCACGACCTCCTGGTAGGGATCGGTGTCGGCGGCGACCGCGGTCTGGGTGAGCATGTCCTCCGGCAGGGCCAGCACCACCGGCCCCTTGCGCCCGGACATGGCGCAGTGGAACGCGTGGCTCAGGTACTCCGGCACGCGCTCGACACGGTCTATGCTCGCCACCCATTTGGCCATCTGCCCGTACATGCGGCGAAAATCGACTTCCTGAAACGCCTCGCGTTCGACGAAGTCGCTGCCGACCTGGCCGATGAACAGGATCATCGGCGTCGAATCCTGGAAAGCGGTATGCACGCCGATCGCCGCGTTGCTCGCGCCCGGACCGCGCGTCACCACGCAGATGCCGGGCTTGCCGGTGAGCTTGCCGTAGGCCTCGGCCATGTTGGCCGCGCCGCCCTCCTGGCGGCAGACGATGAGTTTGATCGCCTCGCGCGCGTCGTAGAGCGCATCGAGCACGGCGAGAAAGCTCTCGCCCGGAACGCAGAATGCGGTATCGACACCGTGCACCTTGAGCGCGTCCACCAGCAGTTGGCCGCCGGTGCGGGATTTCAGTTCGTTCTTCATGATCTGGATGAGGTGAAAGAGAAAGAGGCCGTTTGATTTTACGCTACAATTTGGCCACAGTCCCTGCCCTCCGACCCACTCATGCACAACGACATTCCGACCCTGCGCCGCATCCTGCACGAGAACCGCGTCATCGCCGTGGTGGGGCTGTCGGCCAACTGGTACCGGCCCAGCTATTTCGCGGCGAAATACATGATGGAGCACGGCTATACCATCATCCCGGTCAACCCCGCCTATGCGGAAGTGCTCGGACAGAAGTGCTACGCCAGCCTGCGCGACATTCCTGTGAAAGTGGACATCGTCGACTGTTTTCGCAAGACCGAAGAAATTATGCCCATCGCCGAGGATGCGATCACCATCGGCGCCAAGGTGTTGTGGCAGCAACTCGGCGTGAGGAACGAAGCGGCGGCGCGCAAAGCCGGGGACGCGGGCCTGGACACTGTGATGGACCGCTGCGTCAAAATCGAGCACGCGCGCCTGTTCGGCGGCCTTAACTGGGCCGGCGTGAATACCAAGGTAATCTCGGCCAAGCGGCCGCGTTGGCTTTCATATTAGTGCCTGAGGAAACCATGGCTGACAGAGAATTCGGTTTCGGCACGCTGTGCCTGCACGCCGGGCAAATCCCCGACCCCGCCACCGGCGCGCGCGCGGTGCCCATCTACCAGACCACCTCCTACGTGTTCGATTCGGCCGAGCACGCGGCGAGTTTGTTCAACCTGCAGACCTTCGGCAACGTCTACACGCGCATCTCCAATCCGACCACGGCGGTGTTCGAAGAGCGCATGGCGGCGCTCGAGGGCGGGCGCGCCGCGCTCGCGCTCGCCACCGGCCAGGCGGCGGAAATGACCGCCCTGCTCACGCTGTGCGAGCAGGGCGACGAAATCGTTTCGGCCTCGACCTTGTATGGTGGCGCCTACGCACTGTTCGAGGTGAATTTCCGCAAGCTCGGCATCAACACCACTTTCGTCGACCCCGACGAGCCGGAGAATTTCCGCCGCGCGATCACGAAGAAGACCAAGGCGGTTTATGCCGAAACCCTGGGAAATCCGCTGATCAACGTGCTCGACATCGAGGCGGTGGCCAGGATCGCGCACGAAGCCGGCGTGCCGCTGATCGTCGACAACACCTTCGCCTCGCCCTATCTTTGCCGCCCGTTCGAGTTCGGCGCGGACATCGTGGTGCATTCGGCGACCAAATACATCGGCGGGCACGGCACTACCATGGGCGGGGTGATCGTCGAGTCCGGGAAATTTCCCTGGGACAACGGCAACTTTCCCGGCATGACCGAGCCCTCGCGCGGCTATCACGGCGTGCGCTTCTACGAGACCTTCGGCGATTTCGGCTACACCATGAAGGCGCGCATGGAGACGCTCAGAACCTTCGGCCCGGCGCTGTCGCCGTTCAACGCCTGGATGCTGTTGCAGGGCCTGGAAACCCTGCACCTGCGCATGCAGGCGCATTGCGCCAACGCGCTCAAGGTGGCGCGGTTCCTCGAAGCGCATGCGCAGGTGAGCTGGGTGAACTATCCCGGCCTCGCTGCGAATCGCTACCATGCGCTCGCGAAGAAATACCTGCCGCGAGGCTGCGCCGGCATCATGACCTTCGGCGTCAAGGGCGGCGCCAGGGCCGGCGAGGCGTTCATCGACGCCGCGCAGTTCATGAGCCACCTCGCCAACGTCGGCGACGCGCGCACCCTGGTGATCCACCCGGCCTCGACCACCCACCGCCAACTGTCGGAGGAGGAGCAGGTCAAGGCCGGCGTCACGCCAGACATGGTCCGCATCTCGGTGGGACTGGAAGAAATCGACGATATTCTGTGGGACCTGGATCAGGCGCTCGCCGCGGCCGCGAAGATTTGAGCGTCACGTATAATCCCGCCAGCATTTCACCCGCAAGAAATAACAAAGGATTCCCCGCATGTCCGCCTTCGACTGGCAGTTTCCCTACGCCTCCTACCGCAAGCCCATACTCGCCCGCAATATCGTGGCGACGGCGCAGCCGCTCGCCGCGCAAGCCGGGCTGCGCATGCTGCAGCAGGGCGGCAATGCCATGGATGCGGCGCTGGCCACCGCCATGGCGCTGACGGTGCTGGAGCCGGTTTCGAACGGTATCGGCAGCGACGCCTTCGCTATCGTCTGGGACGGAAAGAAGCTGCACGGCTTCAACGCCTCCGGCCGTTCGCCCGCCGCCTGGACGCCGGAATTTTTCAAGGACCACAAGACCATGCCGCAGCGCGGCTGGAACTCGGTGAGCGTGCCCGGCTGCGTTTCGGCGTGGGTGACGCTGTCGGAGCGCTTCGGCAAACTGCCTTTCGCGGACCTGTTCGAGCCGGCGATCGGCTATGCCCGCGACGGCTATCTGGTTTCGCCCACCATCGCCAAACAATGGGCGAACCAGGCGGCGGAGTTGCACGTCCAGCCCGGCTTCAAGGAAGCGTTCATGCCGCGCGGCCGCGCGCCGCTGCCGGGCGAGAAGTTCAGCTTTCCCGACCAGGCGAATACGCTTGAGCTGATCGCGCAATCCCGCGGCGAAGCCTTTTACCGCGGCGAGATCGTGCGCAAGATCGCCGCTCACGCCAAAGCGCATGGCGCGCTGATGGTCGCCGCCGATTTCGCCGCGCATCTTTCGGACTGGGTCGAGCCTCTCGCGCAGGATTACCGCGGCTATACGCTGCACGAGTTGCCGCCGAACGGCCAGGGCATCGCCGCGCTGATGGCACTGGGCATCCTGCAGCATTTCGACATGGCGAGCTACCCGGTCGATACGGCCGACAGCGTGCACCTGCAGATCGAAGCGATGAAAGTGGCATTCGCCGACCTCTACCGTTATGTGTCCGACCCCAGGACGATGACGGTGAGCAACGAGGCGTTGCTCGAGCCTGCGTATCTCGCCTCACGCGCGAAACTGATCGACCTGAAGCGCGCGCAGAACTTCAACCACGGCACGCCGCCGAAGGGCGGCACGATCTATCTCACCGCCGCCGATGCGAGCGGCATGATGGTGTCGTTCATCCAGTCCAACTACATGGGCTTCGGTTCGGGCGTGGTGGTGCCCGGCACGGGCGTGAGCCTGCAAAATCGCGCCCACACGTTCAGCCTGCAGCCGGGGCATCCGAACCAGGTGGGACCGTCCAAGCGCCCGTTCCAGACCATCATCCCCGGCTTCGTCACCAAGGACGGGCAGCCGGTGATGAGTTTCGGCGTGATGGGCGGGAGCATGCAGCCGCAGGGCCACGCGCAAGTCATGGTGCGGCTCGCCGACTATGGACAGAACCCGCAGGCCTGCTGCGACGGCCCGCGCTATCGCGTGGTCGAGGGCCTGCGCGTCAACGTCGAGCCCGGATTCCCGACGGCGACGCTGGCCGAACTGGAGCGCCGCGGCCACCAGCTCGAGGAACTGGCGCAGGGTTACCTGGATTTCGGCAGCGCGCAGCTGATCTACAAGCTCGAAGGCGGTTACCTCGGCGCCTCCGACCCGCGCCGCGACGGACAGGCAGTGGGATTCTGAACTCAGGAGATTTACATGCTCAGACTTTGGGGGCGCAACAATTCGGTCAACGTGCAAAAAGCGATCTGGTGCCTGGAAGAGCTGAAGGTGCCCTACGAGCGCATCGACGCGGGCATGCAGTACGGCGTGGTCAACGAGCCGCAGTTCCGAAAATTGAATCCCAACGGCCTGGTGCCGGTGATCGAGGACGGCGGCGCGGTGATCTGGGAGTCGAATGCCATCGTGCGCTATCTCGGCGCGAAATACGGCAAGGGCACGCTGTGGCCCGAAGACCCGGCAACGCGCGCGCAATCGGACAAATGGATGGACTGGTGCGCGACCGTGTACTGGCCGCCGATGCGCGAGATATTCTGGGGACTGATAAGGACGCCGCCGGAAAAACGCAATCTCGAGCTCATTGAAACCTCGCGCAAGAAAGCTGCCGAGATCCTGAAAATCCTCGATGCCGCGCTCGCGCGCAGCGACTACATTGCCGGCAGCCAACTCACCATCGGCGACATTCCGCTGGGCACCATCAGCTGGCGCTGGTTCGGCATCGACATGGAGCGGCCGGCTCTGCCCAACGTTGAGGCCTGGTTCAAGCGCCTCTCCCAGCGCGAAGCGTTCAGGAAAGGCGTGCTGCTGCCGCTCAACTGAAACCCATGACCCAAGCCAAGTTCAAAGACAAAATCGCCGTCGTCACCGGCGCCGCCAGCGGCCTCGGCCTGGCGATTGCCGAACGGCTCGCCGCCGACGGCGCCAAGGTGGTCGTATCCGACATCAACGCCGGCGCAGGCAAAGACGTCGCCACGCGGCTGGGCGGGACGTTCGTTGCGGCCGACATGGGCAAGCGCGCCGATTGCCGCGCACTCGTCGACCAGGCCCTGGCCGCATACGGCACGGTGCACATCCTGGTCAACAACGCCGGCTTTCAGCACGTCGAGACCATCGAGGCTTTTCCCGAGGACGTGTGGGACAAGATGCAGGCGGTGATGCTTACCGCGCCGTTCCTGCTGACCAAGTACGTCTGGCCGGCGATGAAAATGCAGCGCTGGGGGCGCATCATCAACATCTGCTCCATCCACGGCCTCATCGCCTCGCCCAACAAGGTCGCCTATATCAGCGCCAAGCACGGCATGGTGGGGCTGACCAGGACCGCGGCGCTCGAAGGCGGCGCGTTCGGCATCACCGCGAACGCCATCTGCCCCGCCTACGTGCGCACGCCGCTGGTGGACAAGCAGATCGCCGACCAGGCGCGCACCCGCGGCATCCCGCCCGACGAGGTGATCGAGAAGATCATGCTCGAACCGGCCGCGGTAAAGCGCCTGATCGAGCCGGCGGAGGTCGCCGATTTCGCCGCCTACCTGTGCGGCGAAAGCGCCGGCGTGATCACCGGCGCGGCGCTGACGATGGATCTGGGCTGGACCGCAAGGTAGGGACACTTCACGATCTCTTTTGTTCTTATTCAGAACCCTGTTTTCCGAGCGGATGCGCTTTTCATCCGCTCGGAAAACAGGATTGGCGCGCGCGAGCGCGCAACTGCTGTTGCATCTGTATCGTAGGACGCAGGACGTAGGGCGGCACCTCGAGCGGCAGTGATCGAGATTGCGCGGACGGCGGCCCGTCCGCGCGGATCGTCGATTGCGCGCGGATAAAACGCGCATCCGCGCGCAATCGACGATCGTATGTAACCCCTCCGCACCGTCTTTGTTTTTATTCAGAACCGTACGTCTTGTACGGATGCGCTTTTCATCCGTACAAGAAGTACGGTTGGCGCGCGCAGCGCGCAGGTCCGCTTGTGCCTACGGCGCGCAGCGCCTCAATTCTTGAGCACGGAGCGCAAGCGTACATCGCGCTCTTCCTTGGGTAGTTTAGCCAGCTCCTTCGCCGCGGCATAGAAACGCCCCAGATTACCACCCTCGTGATCAAGCATGGCGCGGAACGCCGGCACCAGCTCGGTGTACAGCGCCACCGAAGCGAGCGTCGCGTTATTGGGTTTGCCGGAGAACCAGCGGTCGTAGCCGGCGAACCCGCCCCACCCCGTCTTGAGCTGGCGATACTCTGCATCCATTTCCGTCAGCACCCGCGCCTTGCCCAGCCGCATTGCTTCCACCGGCAAATCCTGCCGGTAATACTGCTCCAGCGTCGCCCGGTACTTGAGGATCAACGCGACGAACTCATTTCTGACCCTTTGCAGACGCTCGTAGGCGGCACGGTCGTCGGCGTTTCCGCTCTGCGCCAGCCAGCGCTCCACGCCCGCCTGCTCCACCGTCGCGGCAAAGGATTCGTTGAAAAGCGTATCGTTCTTGACGTACAGCACCTGGTGCGCAAGTTCATGGAACACGAGGCGCGCGAGGCCGGCCACGGGGTATTGAATGAAGGTATTGAGCACCGGGTCGTCGAACCAGCCCAGGGTCGAGTAAGCGGGCACGCCGCCGACATGGACGTCGTAGCTTTGCGCGCGCAGCGCAGCACCCGCCGCCTGGGCGTCGGCCTCGCTGAAGTAACCGCGATAGCTGACGCAGCCGGCAAGCAAGAAACAGGAGCTGACCGGCTCGAGCGAGAATTCCGGCGCGGCGAATACATTCCATACCACGAACTGCCGCTCCAGGTCGGCGTAGTGCCTGTAGCTGCCGTTGTCGGGCAGCGCGAGCTCGCGGCTGGCGAATTCGCGGATGCGCAATACCGCCTGCAGCTTGGCTTTGAGCGCCGCCGGCAGTCCTTCGCGCGCAAGCTGCTCGTCTATGGGAGCCGAGCGGCGCATCAGTTCCAGGTGCCCGCCCACGGCCTGGGAGTAGTAGCGCAGCGTGTCGCAGCCGCAAACGAGCGGCGCGAGCGCGGCGAGGAGCAGCAGGCAGCGTGCGCGCATCAGCGCCTTTCTTGTTCGAGCGTGCCGCGATCTTCGCCGTCGAACGCTCCGCGGCCGTCGCCGTCGAACGCTCCGCGGCCGTCGCCATCGAACGCTCCGCGGCCGCTGTGGTCGAACGCTCCGCGGCCGTCATGGTCGAACGCTCCGCGTTCGAGGAACGCCGCAACCTCGCGCGCCGCGCGCGCGGACACGAGCATGCCGCTGTGGCTGACGGGCAGCACGATGCGATCGCGCATCCCCGCCACTTCCGTTTCCTCAAGCCGCACCACGCCGTCGTTGCTGCCCGGCAGGCGCATGACCATGCGACCGAGACCCCAGGGACGGCTGCCGGCGATCACGCCCAGCTCGCAGCGGGGGCGGAAGTCATCCGGCAGGTTGCGCAAGACGTCGCGGCCAGCGCCCAGCAAGCGCTCGCCCAAGGCGAGGTTGCCCAGGCGCGTCCCCGCCATGCAGGCGCGCACCGGCGTCCCCATCAGCACGACGCGGCCGATGCGCTGCTCGCCATGCATGCGCAAATAGCGCAGGATCACCAGGCCGCCCAGACTGTGGCCGACCAGATGAACCGCGGGTTCGCGCAGCGCGGCGATGCGGGCGGCCAGGCGGCGCGCGTGTTCGTCCAGGCCCTGCGCCAGGGAGCGGTAGTCGAGGGCAGTGGCGGCGTAGCCGCGGCGCGAGAGCAGCAGGCGCAAGCCCTGCATCGCCCAGCCGCCCGTCCACAAGCCGTGCACCAGGATCACCGCTGCGGGCGAAGGCTGCTCCACTGGCAATAGTTCCGCATGAAAAGACCGCAGTATAGCCGCTCGCGCTGCGGGGCCGGCGGACGCTGCGTTCTAGCGCTTGGGGACAGGCGGTACAGGGAACTTCGTATATAATCATTACAAGTGCGGTCGACAGAACCGCCGTCCGCTCATCGCTGTCCGCAATAGACACCAACCCTGTACGAGGAGAACCAAATGAGGAAATTCATTCAAGCGCTGGGCGTCGCGACCATGGTCGCCGTGTGCGCGCCGCTCGCGGCCCAGGACAAGGTCAACATTTCCATCGCTACCGGCGGTACCGGCGGGGTGTATTACCCGCTGGGCGGCGGCATGGCTGCGGTGCTGTCCAAGTACGTACCCGGCATGCAGGCGACGGCCGAGGTTACCGGCGGCTCGGTCGCCAACATGCAGCTGATCGGCACCGGCAAGCCCTACATCGCGCTGACCCAGGCCGATGCGGCAATCGACGCGGTCAAAGGCCAGGACAAGTTCACCGGCAAGCCGATTCCCGTGCGCAACCTCATTGTGCTGTACCCGAACCGCATGCAGGTGGTCTCGATCGAGGGCGCCGGCATTACCAAGATGGCGGACATGAAGGGCAAGCGTGTGTCCACGGGCTCGGGCGGCAGCGCCACCGAGGTGTTCGCATTTCGCGTGATCGAAGCGGCGGGCCTCGACAAGGACAAGGACATGAAGCGCGACCGACTCGGTGTCGCCGAATCGGTGAACGCGCTGAAGGACCGCAAGATCGACGCGTTCTTCTGGGTCGGCGGCCTGCCGACGGCCGCGGTGACGGATCTGGCCAGTACGCCGGGGACGAAGATCAAGATAATCGACATCGCCGACCTGGTGCCGGCGATGGTCAAGAAATACGGAAATATCTACATTCGGGATGTCATTCCGAAGACGGTCTACAAAGGCATGGACGCGGACACCCCCACGGCCACGGTGACAAACCTGCTGGCCACGCACCAGAGCATGGACGACAAGACCGCCTACAACATCGTCAAGGCGATGTTCGACCATCGCGACGAGTTGATCAGAACGCACAAGGAAGCCGAGAACATCAAGATCGAGAACCAGAAGACCGAGGCTTCCTCGATTCCCTGGCATCCGGGCGCGGTAAAGTATTTCGCCGAGAAAGGCATCAAGATCAATTGATGCCGGGATCCGATCGGGCCCCGTCCAGCGCGCTGGCGGGGCTTTTTCCGTTTCTGGGGGAAGCATGAGCGAAGAGATCGCACGCCTGCATCAGCCCGCGGCCGAGGTCAGCGCAGAAGCGCTGCAGCGCGCCGAGGAGATGATCGAGCGCGAGGAAGGCGTTCACAACAAGCTGACGGGATGGCTCGCCGGGCTGGTCGCGACGGTGGCGGTGGTGATGTCGGTGTTTCACCTCTATGCCGCCTATTCGATCGTACGGCCCGAGCATGTGCGCGCGATCCACGTCGCGTTCGTGCTGGTTCTGACGTTTCTGGTGTTTCCGCTGGCGCGGCGCTACCGCCATCGGGTGATGTGGTGGGACTGGCTGCTCGCGGCGGCGGGCATCGCGACGGCCGTCTACCTGATGGCGGGAGGGGACGATTTCTTCGACCGTTCGGTCGTGCCGAACCAGTGGGACATCGTCTTCGGCGTGGCGCTGGCAATCCTGATCCTGGAGGCGATGCGGCGCACCACCGGCTGGATCATGCCGTTCATCACCGTCTGTTTTCTGCTGTATGCGTTCTTCGGCGAATACCTGCCGGCGCCGTGGACACACAAGGGCTACGAAATCCCGCGCCTCGTCGGGCACATGTACATGACGCTCGAAGGCATCTACGGCACCGCGGTAAACGTGTCCTCCACACTGATCATTCTGTTCACGATCTACGGCGCATTCCTGCAGTTCTCGGGCGCCGGCAAGTTCTACATCGACTTCTCCTTCTCGGCGATGGGCGGCAAGCCCACCAGCGCCGGGCGCACGGTGACGCTCGCCTCCTTCCTCCTTGGCGGGCCATCGGGGTCGGGGGTGGCGACCACGGTGACGCTGGGCGCGGTAGCGGCGCCAATGCTGGCGAAGGTCGGCTACAGCAAGGAGGAGGCGGGCGGGTTGCTCGCGGCCGGCGGACTCGGCGCGATCATTTCGCCGCCGGTGCTCGGCGCGGCCGCGTTCCTGATCGCCGAGTTCCTCAAGATCTCCTACCTCGACGTGCTGCTGATGGCGGTGATCCCGACCCTGCTCTATTACCTGACGCTATTCGTGATGGTCGAGATCGACGTGCGCAAGTTCGGCATGAAGGATGTGTTGTTCGAGCAAGTCGAATCGGCCTGGAGCCTGACCAAGAAATACTGGTTCCACTTCCTCTCGCTCATCTCGATCATCGTCTTCATGCTGATAGGCTTTTCCCCGGAGCTGTCGGTGTTCTGGGCGACCGTCGTGGCTTTCGTCACCAGTTTTCTGCGCCGCGATTGCGCGCTGTTCTCCTACGAACTGCTGCGCGGCCGCGAACCGTTCCTGCGCGGCTTCTTTGGTTCCGGTTTCATCAAGGCGATGGAGGGCGGCTCGCTCGCGGTGCTCAACGTTGCCGCGACCTGTGCCGGCGCCGGCCTCATCGTCGGGGTGGTGACGCTCACCGGCCTGGGACTCAAGTTCAGTTCGATCGTCCTCGCCTATGCCGGGAACTCGCTCCTGCTCACGGCGATCTACACGGCCCTGATCGTGTGGATCGTGGGGCTGGCGGTGCCGGTGACGGCGAGCTACATCATCTGCGCCGTGATCGCCGCGCCGGCGCTGATCGCGCTCAAAGTGCCCGAGTACGCCGCGCACATGTTCATCTTCTACTACGCGGTGCTGTCGGAAGTGTCGCCGCCGACCGCGCTTTCGCCGTTTGCGGCCGCGGCCATCACCGGCGGCGACCCGTACAAGACCACGCTGCAATGCTGGAAGTACACGACGCCCGCATTCCTCGTTCCGTTCATGTTCGTGCTCGACCCGAGCGGGCAGGGGCTGCTGCTGATGGGCTCGACCAAGGCGCTGGCCGGCGCCGACTGGGGTTCGATCGCCCTGGTGACTTTCACGGCCGCCGCCGGGATCGGCGCGCTCGCCTGCGGCTTCCAGGGATGGATGATCAGGCGCGCCAGCCTGCTCGAGCGTTCGATGCTGATCGTTGCCGGCTTTGCGCTGGTGTACACGCACTGGGTGGCCGATCTGATCGGTTTTGGCTTCATTGTGATCGTCGTGGCGATGCAGGTCTTGCGGCGCGCGCCCGCTGCTGCATCACCATGATTGCCGATTTCGACTCGGACCCGCACCTGGACGCGATGCGCGCGCGGGTGCCGGCGGGGAAATGAATCGATGCGCACGCTTTCGACCGATATCCTGATCCCCGGCGCGGGCGAGCTTGCGACCTCGACCTACAGCCTGGTGCAGGCGGCGGGCGGCGGTTTCAGCGTCAGCCGCCAACCGGTGAAATTCACCCGCGTGCGGCCGGGCGAGAGCCTGTTCGACTAAACGGTCCGCTCGTAATTGTAGGATCGAGCTCGCTCGCGAATCACGCGCGACTTGACCGCTTTTTTGGATGCGGCGAGTTTAATTCCCGCGCCAAGCCAATGAGGGAAATTGCTTCGATGTCTGCGGTGATGCGGTAACGTTCCGTTCCCGCATAGACGACAAATTTCCGGGCGGGCGCGAGGTCGGTGCAAGCGGCATGGAAGCCGCGTTCCACTTTTGGTGCAAGGCTGCGCTTGATTTCGACGGCCCAGAGCGTGCCGTCCGGCCATGACAGGAGCAGGTCGATTTCGGCCCCACCGCCACTGCGGTAAAAATAGCCTTGCACTTGTGCCGGGGCACAGGCGAGCAGGTTTTCGATCACGAAGCATTCCCAGCTTTGCCCGATTACAGGATGCGCAAGCAGTGCTTCCTTGTCGGTGATGTTGAGCAATGCGTGGACCAGGCCGCTGTCACGCACATATACCTTGGATGACTTGACCAGCCGTTTGCCCAGATTGGCGTGCCACGGCGGCAGGCGACGCACGAGCAGCAGGTCAACGAGCAAATCGAGATAGCTCGCGGCGGTCTTGGCATCTACCCCGAGGTTGCGGGCAAACTGTGCGGTATTGAGCAGACCCCCTGCATGGTGGGCGAGCATGCCCCAGAAGCGGCGCAGGGTTTCGGCGGCGATCCGTGGGCCGAATTGCGGAATGTCGCGTTCCAGATAGGTGCGAATGAAGTCTTGTCGCCAGCGCAGGCTGCGCGCGGCGTCGGCGGCAAGCAGGCTTTCCGGAAAACCGCCGCGCACCCATAGTTTGTCCGCTGGCAGTGTTTGTGCTTCCAGCACATTGAATGGGGCGAGCTCCAGGTAAGCGATGCGCCCTGCCAATGTCTCGCCGGATTGTTTGAGCAAATCGAGGGATGCGGATCCAAGCAGCAGGTACTGCCCGGCGCGTCGGCCGGCGCGCCTGCCCTTATCGATCAATCCGCGCAGAATGGGAAACAGGCCCGGCGCGCGGTGAACCTCGTCAACGATTACCAGTTTGTCCTGGTGGTCGCTTAGGTAAAGCTCCGGTTGAGCAAGCTTCGCACGGTCCCGCTCGGATTCAAGGTCCAGATAGAGCGCGTTATGGCTTTTGCCGACTTCAAGCGCCAGGGTCGTCTTTCCGGCTTGCCGCGGGCCGAGCAACGCCACCGCAGGTGACTGGGCGATTGCGTCTGTCAGCTTGGTGTAGAGGAGGCGCTTTAACATGCTTGCAATTATGGAGTTGTATTCCTGTAATTGCAAGGATAATGTAAGACAAAGCCGTGTCGTAAGCGAGCCCGCTCCCGCAACCGCGCTCCCGCAACACCAATGAGGGCTTAAGCCGCGGCCTGGGTGCGCGAGGCGCGCTTGCGGTCGTGCTCTTTCAGGTGACGTTTGCGCAGGCGGATGCTCTTCGGCGTGATTTCGACGAGCTCGTCGTCGGCGATGAACTCCACCGCTTTCTCCAGCGTGAGTTCGATCGCCGGTTCCAGGCGCACCGCTTCATCCGTGCCGGACGCGCGCACGTTGGTCAGTTGCTTGCCCTTGATCGGATTGACCACCAGGTCGTTGTCGCGCGAGTGGATGCCGATGATCATGCCTTCGTACAGCGCTTCGCCGGGCGAGACGAACATGCGGCCGCGCTCCTGCAGCTTCCACAGCGCGTAGGCGACGGCAGCGCCGTCCTCCTGGCTGATGAGCACGCCGTTGCGGCGCTCCTCCATGTCGCCCTTGACCGGGCCGTAGTCATCGAATATGTGGCTCGCCAGACCGGTGCCGCGCGTCAGCGTCAGGAACTGGCCCTGAAAACCGATCAGCCCGCGCGCCGGAATGCGGTATTCCAGGCGCACGCGGCCGCGGCCGTCGGACACCATGTCCTGCATGTCGCCCTTGCGCCGGCCCAGTTCTTCCATCACCGCGCCCTGGTTGCTGTCCTCGACGTCGACCGTCAGCAGTTCGTAGGGCTCCTGTTTCTCGCCGTCGATTTCCTTCATCACCACGCGCGGGCGGCCGACGCCCATCTCGTAGCCTTCGCGGCGCATGTTTTCGAGCAGAATGGTCAGGTGCAGCTCGCCCCGGCCGGAAACGATGAACGTATCGGAATCCTGGGTGAACTCGACCTTGAGCGCGACGTTGCTCTTGACTTCGCGCTCGAGGCGCTCGCGGATCTGGCGGCTGGTGACGAATTTGCCCTCGCGGCCCGCGAGCGGCGAGTTGTTCACCATGAAATTCATGGTCAGCGTCGGCTCGTCCACCCGGAGCAGCGGCAGCGCATCGGGTTTCTCCGGAGCGCAAATGGTCGTGCCGATGCCGACTTCCTCGATGCCGTTGATCAGCACGATGTCGCCGGCCACCGCTTCCTCGGACACCACGCGTTCCAGGCCCTCGAAGGTCAGCACCTGGTTGATGCGCGCCTTCACCGGCAGCGAATCCGGGCCGTTCATCACCACCACGTCCTGCAGCGGCTTGATGCGGCCGCGCGAAATGCGGCCGATGCCGATCTTGCCGACGTAGCTCGAGTAATCGATGGAGCAGATCTGCAGTTGCAGCGGGCCGTCCGGATCGTCGTTGCGCACCGGAACGTTCCTGAGGATGGCGTCGAACAGCGGCCGCATGTTGTAGAGCTTGTCGTCTTTCAGCGCGTCGATCGAGGGCGGCGCATCTTTCAGATCGGCGACCGCCCAGCCGTGCAGCGCCGAGGCATAGATCACCGGGAAATCGAGCTGCGCCTCGGTCGCGCCGAGCTTGTCGAACAATTCGAAAGTGTGGTTCACGACCCAGTCCGGCCGCGCGCTCGGGCGGTCCACCTTGTTGACCACGACGATGGGCTTCAGCCCCAGCGCCAGCGCCTTGCGCGTGACAAAGCGCGTCTGCGGCATCGGACCCTCGACCGCGTCGACCAGCAGCAGCACGCTGTCCACCATCGACAGCACGCGCTCGACCTCGCCGCCGAAGTCGGCGTGGCCCGGCGTGTCGACGATGTTGATGTGGGTGCCTTCGTAAGTGACCGCGCAGTTCTTGGCGAGAATGGTGATGCCGCGCTCGCGCTCGAGGTCGTTCGAGTCCATCACCCGTTCCTGGATATGCTGGTAGGAGGCGAAGGTCCCCGACTGCCGCAGCAGCTTGTCGACCAGCGTGGTCTTGCCGTGGTCGACGTGGGCGATAATGGCGATGTTGCGTATTGGGCGGGTCATGGGAAGCAGTCTAAAGAGAATTGCAGCTCGTGTCGCGAACCGGCACGAAAGCAAACAACCTTGCCCCCGCCTGATCTTGCTCGAACCTGGGTTGAAATACCTGACCCGGAACTGCCCTGAGGGCGGCTTTGGAAGGCCAGAAAATTCAACATGTTAGCACGTTTCCTGGGGAATAGCCGGGATTTCCGGCGTACTTGTATAATCGTCCGTCCCGGCAACGTTGCCGTTGGCAGGTTTATCATTTAAAAAACATTTAGTTATCAATGCCAACCCGCAGAGGAAGCGTTCCCTCGCCGCGCGGCGCGCCCGAAACAATATGAACGAGAAGGACTCCGCGCTGCTGGACGAATTCTGCGACCATCTCTGGCTCGAAGATGGCCTGTCGAAGAACACGCTCGAAGCGTACCGGCGCGACCTCACCCTGTTCGGCGACTGGCTCGAGCGCGAGCGCAAGCGGTCCCTGCTCGAAACGCGCGAAGACGACCTGCCGGCGTATTTCGCCTTCCGCTATGGCGGGGACAGGCTGCGCGCGAGCTCGCAGGCACGGCTGCATTCCAGCCTCAAGCGCTTTTTTCAGTACGCTTTGCGCGAGAACAAGGTCGCCGCCGATCCGACGCTCAAGCTGGACTCGCCTAAAAAACCGCAGCGCTTTCCCAAGTCGCTCACCGAAGCGGACGTGGAAGCGCTGCTCGGTGCGCCCGATGTGGAGTCCGTCCTGGGCCTGCGCGACCGCGCCATGCTGGAAATGCTCTACGCCACCGGGCTGCGCGTGTCCGAGCTGGTTGCACTGAAGCTAGGCGAGATCAGCCAGGACATGGGCGTGGTGCGCGTGTTCGGCAAGGGCGGCAAGGAGCGCATGGTGCCGATGGGCGAGGAGGCATCCGCCTGGCTCACGCGCTTTCTGAAGGATGGGCGCCCGAAACTGCTGGCGCGCGCGCAGTCCGACGCGGCCTTCGTCACCGCGCGCGGCGCGGCGATGACGCGCCAGGCCTTCTGGTATCTGATCAAGAAGCATGCGCGCGCGGCGGTCCCGGGCAAACCCATGTCGCCGCACACGCTGCGCCATGCGTTCGCCACCCACCTCTTGAACCACGGCGCCGACCTGCGCGTGGTGCAGATGCTGCTCGGCCATGCCGATATCTCGACCACGCAGATCTATACCCATGTCGCGCGCGAGCGCCTCAAGCTGCTGCACCAGAAGCACCATCCGCGCGGATAGCGAGGACCCGCTACTTTTTCCTGCCGCGCTCGATCACCACGCCGACGCGCCGCGCGTTCGGCTGGGCGCCGATCTTGGCGACACTGACGCGCACCCAGGGCGCGTGAAACTCATCGAGAACGATCTGCGCCAGGTGCTCGGCCAGGTTTTCCACCAGGCCGTAGTGCTGCTCGACCAGGACGGCGCGGATGCGATCGATCACCACGGCGTAGTCGATGGTGTCGGCGACCTTGCCGCTCTTGAACACGCGCTCGTCTGGCAGCGCGATGTCCAGGTCCAGTTCCACCGTCTGCGTAATGGACTTCTCGCGCTTGTAGATGCCGATGCGCGCGTCCAGCCTGATCTCGCGAAGAAATATGAGGTCCATGTCGGGGGAGATGAAATGTGGGACTAGGGCGGGATTCGGTTCCCGCGTAAAATAGGCACGGCATTCTAACAGGCCCTATGGCAATTCAGATGGCCACCATGGTTTTTGCAATTGCGGCCTATCTCATCGGCTCGCTTTCGTTCGCCGTGATGGTGAGCCGGATGTTCGGGCTGCCCGACCCGCACCACTACGGCTCCGGCAATCCGGGCGCGACCAACGTGCTGCGCACGGGCAGGAAGCTGGCCGCCGCGCTGACGCTCGCGGGCGACACCGGCAAGGGCGCGCTGGCGGTGGTCCTGGCCAGGCATTTCGCCGCGGACTACGGCGTGGACATGAACGGCATCGCGCTGGTCGCGCTGGCCGTGTTCCTCGGCCATCTCTACCCGGTGTTTTTCCGCTTCAAGGGCGGCAAGGGCGTGGCGACCGCGCTCGGCATCCTGTGCGCGATCGACGTCTGGCTTGGCCTCGCGACACTGGCAAGCTGGCTCGTCGTCATGCTTTTCTTTCGCATGGTTTCGCTCGCGTCCATCACCGCCGCCGTGCTCGCGCCGTTCGTCACCGCCTGGCTGTTCGGCAGCGCGAGCCCGCTGCTGCCGGGCGTGCTCGCGATAGCTGCGCTCTTGATCTACCGGCACAAGGAAAACATCCAGCGCCTGCGCGCGGGTCAGGAGGCCCGCATCGGCGGGAACAAGCGGGATCCGGCGTGAATGCCTCCCACCTGATCTCCGCGCTTCTGGGCTTCGGCCTGACGCTGGGCCTGATCCGCTTCCTCGCCCCCAGGGCGGAACGCTATGGCCTGATCGATCGTCCCGGCGCCGGCCGCAAGGATCACGTCGGCGAGACACCCACCGTGGGCGGTCTCGCGATCGTGGTCGGACTGGCGTCGACGTCCTTGCTCGCGCAGTTCGCGAGCGAAATGCACCCGGCGTTCTGGGTGGGTCTCGCGACCATCGCGCTCATCGGCACGGCGGACGACCTGTTCGAACTGCAACCGGGCATCAAGTTCGCGGCGCAGATTGCGGCTGCGTTGCTGATGATCTACTGGGGCGGGCTGATCCTTCTTTCCCTCGGCGATCTGGTCAGCGCCAGGCCGGTGGTCCTGAGCCGCTTCGCCGTGCCGCTCACGCTGTTCGCGGTGATCGGCGTGGTCAACGCGATCAACCTCTGCGACGGCGCCGACGGCCTCGCCGGCGGTCTGGTGTTCATCGCCGTGACCTGCATCGCCCTGATGAGCGCGCTATCGGCGCATACGGGCACCCTGGCGCTTTCGCTCGCATTGTCTGGCTGCATCGCGGCGTTCCTGCTGTTCAATCTGCGCACGCCGTGGCGCGGCCGCGCCGCGATCTTTCTTGGCGATGCCGGCAGCCTGTCGCTCGGATTCGTGCTCGCCTGGCTCACCGTGGACGCGGCGCAGCCACGCGCGCAACTGTTCGCGCCGGTGACCGCGATCTGGCTGGTGGCGATTCCCATCAGCGACACCATCGTCTGCATGAGCCGTCGGCTGCTGCAGGGGCAAAACCCGTTTCGCGCTGACCGCACCCATCTGCACCATATCCTGATCGATCTGGGCCTGCCGGCGGCGCGCGCGGTCGCGCTGATTCTCCTCATCGCTTTCGTGCTCGCCGCGGCGGGCGTCGCGGGCTGGGCCCTGCGCGTGCCCGACTATGTCATGTTCTACACCGCGATGGCGGTGTTTGCGCTCTACATACTCCTGGTGCAATACGGCTTGCGGCACGTGGCGGCGGGCCGCGCAAGCGCCGCGGGCGTACACAAAATTTGACAATCACCTGCGCAATCGGCAAGCGCGCGCAATAGCCGCTGGACTACAATTGCTCGCTTCGGGATTATCCTATGGCCGCGACGGGTGAAACACGGGAATCAGGACGAAATGCGCAAACGTGAATACATGAATTCGGTGCCGCTCATTGCCCTGGCGGGCATGGCGGCGCTGAGTTCGGCGACCTTCGCGCAGCAGCCGGGGCAAGTCGCGCCCAGCGGGCCGGTGGATAAGGCGAGACCCGGTCCATCGACCGCTGGCGCCGGATCACAAAGCGGCGCGTCACCGGGGAGCGGGATCACACTGAAGCTCGCGGATGTGCCCATCCTGATCCATCCGTCGGTGTCGGTAGAGCTGCAGCACAACGACAACATCTACAGTACTCCGAACAACAAGACCGGCGACACGATCCTGGTGCTGATCCCGGCGCTGCGCCTCGAGGCCAAGCACGCGGGGACCAGCCTGAAATTGCAGCTGAGCACATCCATAGGCCGGTATCAAAGCAACACAGCGGACAACTATGCCAATACCACGCTCAAGGGCCAGGCCGACATCGATCTGGGCACGCGCATGCGCGCGCGCATGGAGGCCGACTATGTCGATGGTGTGGACCCGCGCGGCTCGAACAACAACCCGCTGTCCGACGCGCCCGATCATTACCGTGAGACGCGCGGCAAGGGCGTCTTTTCCTATGGCGCCCGGGCCGCCAAGGGGCGGCTCGACCTCGAACTGGGGCAGGTCCGGCGCAAGTACTTGAACAACCGCGCGACCACCGAAGCCAGCGACCGCGTGGTCGACGACCTCGGCGCCACGTTCAACTGGCGCATCGGGCCAAAGACCACGATTCTGTTCGAGGGCAAACACGGCAAAGTGGACTACTCACTCCCCGGCTCCACCCTGGGCAGCGTCGAGACCCTGTTCCAGGCAGGCGGGACCTGGGACGCAACCGCGAAAACCAGCGGCACGTTCCGGTTCGGCATGATCAAAAAAGACTTCGACGACTCCGCGCGAGGCAGTTCGACGACCATGAGCTGGACCGGACAGGTACGCTGGAGTCCCCGTACCTATTCGCATGTCGATTTGATCCTCAACCGGGCCCCGGCCGAGACCTCCGGCGGGGTGGGCAATTTCATCGACAGGACCTCCACCGCGGCGCGCTGGGCGCACCAATGGTCCAGCAGGCTGACCACCGAGGCCTCGGCGTCCTACCTCACCGACGCCTACCAGGGCGTGGCCCGCACAGACGAGACCCAGAACTACGGAGTCAGGGCGACCTTCACAATGCGGCGCTGGCTGAATTTCGGTGGCGAATACGCGCACAGCTTCCGCAATTCCGACGCCAACAACTTCGACTACAAGCGCAATGCCCTCACACTGTTCCTCACCGCCACCCTTTGATAGAATTTCCCGCTGTGGAGTACGGCTGCCAATGACACTTCTTCGCCGTTTCATTTTCTTTGCCGGCCTGTGTCTGGCCTGCGCTTCCGCCTTGGCGCAGTCGGATACCGGCACGCCGGCGAAGGGCGAGACGCTGTCCAAATACAAGCTGTCGACCGGCGACGTAATCAGCATCATCGTCTTCGGCGAAGACGATCTGAAAAAGGAAAAGACGCGCCTCACCGACGCGGGCACCATTTCCTATCCGGTGCTGGGCGAAATCGAAGTCCGCGGCAAGACTGTCGGCGAACTGGAAAAAGTGATCACCGACGGCCTGCGCGGGCGCTACCTGGTGAATCCGCGCGTGTCGGTGACCATAGACGAGTACCGGCCGTTTTTCATCAACGGCCAGATTGAAAAAGGCGGGAGCTATCCGTATCAGCCCGGCTTGACCGTGCGCAAGGCCGCCACCATTGCCGGCGGCTTCAAGGAGAGGGCTTCACTGAGCAAGATCTTCGTCGTGCGCGACGGCGACCCGTCGAATACGCCGAGGAAAGTCGATCTCAACGCCCCGATTCACCCCGGGGACATGATCACCGTAGAAGAAAGCTTCTTTTGACGGGGATGTTCGCGAGCAAGCTATTTGCCGCGCTCAACGCGCCGCCATCCACTCCAACAATTTCCCCGCTTCCGCGACACCCTGCTTCTGCGCCCGCTCCAGCCAAAATAGCGCGGCGGCCCGGTCCGGCGCAGTTCCCCGGCCTTCAATATACGATCGCGCCAGATTGACCTGGCCGCTGCCTAGGCCCGCCTCGGCGGCGCGTTTATACCAGGCAAACGCTTCGCCGGCGTTCGCCGGCACGCCCCGTCCGGTTTCATACAATTGTCCGACGTTGTTTTGCGCGGCGGCGTCGCCGAGCGTGGCCGCGTCCATCAAATAGCCAAACGCGCGCTTGTCGTCGCGCGCGACGAAGTCCCCCATCGAATAGGTCCAGCCAAGCAGACTCAGGGCGCTCGCCCGCCCCTGCGCGCCCGCCCGTCCGAGCCAGACCAAGGCGCATTCCACGTTCGGATTCTTGCCCAGGCATTGGCGGCCCTTCATTTCCTGCGCCAGCGGATGGCCCCCTTCCGCAGCAAGCTCGAGCATACGCACGGCCGCCTCGGATTTTGGATCGCCGCAGGCCGATGCGTGAAACAGCGCCGCAAGGTGTCCGTTCTGCGCCGCGCGCCGATAGTAATCGCACGCCTTTGTCTCGCTGCGCTCGGCCACGATGCCCAGGCGATGCAGGCTGCCGAGCGTCGCGCTCGCACGCGCATCGCCGGCGTTCGCCCGCTGGCCCAGGCGCCACAGCGTGTGCGGAAAATCCTTCCTGTATCGATCGGCAAGCGCCTGGCTGTAATCGAGGCGCACCAGCGCCTCGGCTATTTCCATCTGGGCGACGTATTCGACGGCCAGATCAGACAGCGCGTTCCTCGCCTCTTCCGTCTTCCGGCGCAGTTCGGCCAGCGCGGTCTTGTTGCGGTTCTTGGCCCGCGCCAGCGCCATCTCCGCACGGCTCAACTCGCCGATTTTCTTTACAAGGCCGGGGATTTCAACGGCCCTCTTGCTGTCGAATTGCAGGTCGAGCGCGGCCATCGGCTCGGCGACATTCCGGGCCACGGCGAATACCGGGCAAATTGCCAGCACCATCGCAGCCAAAATGCCGCATGCGGTGCGCCCCCTTCCTGCCATGTCTGATCCCCTCCTACGTGCCCGTCACCCCAACCAGTCGATGACGGTCAATCCCCTGATACGAGAAAACTCCCTGGTGTCATTGGTGACGAGCGTTGCTCCCAGGACCAGCGCATGCGCCCCGATCATCATGTCCAAAGGGCCAATGGGCGTCCCTTTCTTTTCCAGGGCCGCGCGCATCTGCCCGTAAACTCTTGCCGCTTCGCGATCGAAGTTCGCAAGCTCCAATGGCAAAACGAACTCATCGAGCGCCGCCCGGTTCTTCTCCGGGTGTTGACTCTTGGCAACGCCGAATTCCAATTCGGCAAGCGTTACTGATGAAATGCCGATGTCGCCGACCGTGTAAGCGGTCAAGCGTTTCAACACCTGCGGCGACTTTCGCTTGATCATCGCAATACAGATATTGGTATCGAGCAGGACATTCATTCAAATACCGACTCCCGCTCCTGTTGCCCGGGTTGATCCCTGTGGGCCATGTAGTCCCTGGTGAACTTGTCGAGACTGCCGATCAGGGAATCCCAGGAATTGACGAGAGGGATAAGCACCACGGCGCTGCCCGATCTCTTGATATACACCGCGTCGCCGTCGAAGCGAAACTCTTTGGGAAGCCGTACCGCCTGGCTTTGCCCATTCTGGAACAGTTTGGCGGTCTTCATTCTCATCACCCCAATAAGTATATGTGTAAAGTATATACTATATTTCCATCCACTCAATCAAGGCCAATGATTTCCCGCGAACTCGCTTCCAACGCTTAGATCGTTGCAATATAATACATAAAATATTTATAACTAAATGACTTACAATACATTTTATTGTATATTGTGTTGCACATTTCGTTGCATTTTATTGAGCTGCCGTGACCAAGCTTAGCGCCGATGACCTGACCCGAATACTTCGGGAGCACCCTCGAACAGGCAGCACGGAACTATGTGCGCGACTTAACGGCATCAATCGGGCCACCCTGACGCGCGCGCTGAAGACACTTGGCGATGCAGTGATCGTCGGTGGAGAATCACGCCGTACCCGGTATGCCATGCGCCGGCTGCTTCGTGGAAACGCCGCACCAATTCCTCTCTACCGCATCGATGAACACGGGCACGGACACGAGTTTGGTCAATTATCGCTGACGTATCCAGAAGGCGCCTTCCTGAAGTTCCAGGAAACTTTTCCCTGGCCGCTTGACGAAGGCATGCGTGATGGCTGGTTCGATGGATTGCCCTACGTCCTGTCCGACATGCGTCCACAAGGATTTCTCGGAAGGAACTTCGCCCGCGCCCGTGCGCTCGACCTGGGAGTCTCCGAAGACCCTGACCGCTGGTCAGATGACGACGTGATCCATGTTCTGGCGAGCACAGGATATGACCAACCAGGTGATCTGATTCTCGGCGAAATAGCCTATCGTCGCTTTCTCGAGTATCGCCGAACCGGCGAGGACCGCTTCCTCGCAGAATCTGAAATTGAAACAATCTACCTTCAGTCAGCAGAGGCCGGTATGAGGCAGGGCGACGCCGGCTCATCTGCCGGGGGCGAATTTCCCAAGTTCACGGCAAGCCGTCACCTCAATGGAAGAAAAGTCGATGTCATCGTCAAATTCTCCGGAGCCGATGACTCCCTCTCGGTACGCCGATGGTCGGACCTGCTGGTGTGCGAGCACATTGCTTCCTTGACGATGTCGCAGAAGCTGCATCTGCCCTCTGTCAATTCCACAATTTATCAGTATGGCGGGAGAACATTTCTGGAAGTCGTGCGCTTCGACCGCCATGGTGATTTCGGCCGGTTACCCGTATGCACCCTCGGCAGCCTGAACGCAGCCTTGATTGGCATGGCGGGCGCTCCCTGGCCAAAGTCCGTACACAGGCTTCAAGCGGCCGGCTGGCTCGCCGAAAAAGATACAGCCAAAGTGGCGCTGATATGGTGGTTTGGCAAGCTTATCGGCAATACCGATATGCATGACGGAAATCTTGCGTTCCGCCCCGGCCTCACGCTCGCTCCCACCTATGACATGTTGCCAATGGCGTATGCGCCGATGCGAGGCGGAGAACTGCCGAACAGAGAGTTTTCACCTGACGCGCCGCTGCCGGCCGAGGCGTCGATATGGAGGCAGGCCGCCGAAGCTGCGTTCCATTTTTGGAAACTCTGCTCCGTGGATGCCCGAATAAGCGCAGATTTCCGCCGGGTGTGCGACGATAACGAACGAAATATGGCAACACTACTCTCACGAACGCAATGAGATTGGCACAATTGGCACCCTGGCGCATGACAATTGTTCGGGAAGAAACTCCCGAAGCACTTCGCCGGGATGCGGCGGATTATGCATTCGTCCCATGCCTGCTCCAAGTGATAATCACGGTAATCCACCGCGATCGCATCGTTACCCTCAAACGCAGAAATAAGCCGCATGTTGCCGTCCATGCGGCTCCCCGGCACATTTGCGCCCCAAGAACCGCGCCAGTCCTTGCTCCCGGGCCAAATGCTCTTCTGCATAAACCCGCCCCGCCCGGCCCAGCCCGGCCGCGCACGCAGCGGCGCATCATCGGCAAGCCGGCGCAATCCTTCGGCCATCGCTTCGGGAAACTCTGACGGAACCACCAGGCCCTAATACGCCCCCGGCCCCGCAAACCCCCGCACCAGCGTCAGCGCCACGACCTTCACATCGAGCGCGAGCGACCAATTGCGGATGGTGTGCATGTCGTGTTCGACACGCATTTGCATTTTTTCCACCGTGTCGGTTTCCCCGCGCCAGCCGTTCACCTGCGCCAAGCCGGTGATGCCCGGCTTCACTTTGTGGCGCAGCATGGTGCCGGGCACGAGCTTCCTGTACTGCTCGTTGTGCGCGACCGCATGCGGGCGCGGGCCGACCACAGATATATGCCCCTGCAGCACGTTGAAGAACTGCGGCAGTTCGTCGAGCGAAGTAGGTCTGAGAGACGCGCCAAAGCGCGTCACGCGCGGCGACCCCTTCGAAACCGAAGAGGTCATGGTCAACGCCATTGGCGCGCTGATCGGCGTGGCGATACAGCGCGCCATACAACCAGCACTTACGATAGAACCACGATATTCCCAGGCGAGACCCCGGGAACGGCGTCGAGTGGAATACCCCGATCCAGAGTGACAAAACGCCCACCTTGCCGAACAGCGAGTGCAAGCAGATAGGCATCAGTGACCTGCCGGGAACCGAGAATCCGGTCCCAGGCCAAGCAACCAGGCTGCAACAAGCTGATGGAATCGGCCCAGAATTCGTGAGACAGGTGACCGGTCGCTTCCGCAAGCCGCGCGGCCACTTGCGCGGCGGGAATCGAATTGGGATAACTTGACTGCGACAGGATGCGGATGCACCCATTCTGGGTGATAGGGGTCGAAGCCCAACCCTCGTCGAGGTGACTGGCAAGCCAATTCGTTGCCAGGCCATGATAGACATGGCTGCCGTCAAGCAACGCGATCAGAACATTGACGTCTAGTAGGGCACGTGTCATACGCCATCAACATCCCGCAGGCGATTGACCGCATCGTTTGTTACGATCGCCTTGCCCGACGGGAACGGGCGAAACCCTGCGACAGATAGGGGCGCTGAACCTTGATCCCCGGATCCTGGAGTCGCCGCATGCGCAAGCTGACCAGTCAGAATTCCCCGCAGCAACTGAGACACTACCTGTCCAGCCGACAAATTCTGACGCCGCGCGAGTTCTTTCGCCGCGACCAGCACGTCTTCATCGATATCCAGCGTTGTTCTCATCCCATGCTTCCTCGTATTGATGCAATGATGTTTTGATTCTAACGCATCAATCTTTAAAAACCAAGTCCTCGTCGAGATGCCTGGCACACGCTCGCGTTTCCATTTGGCAACGGCGGACTACACCCGCTCGCCCCGCTCAATGTCCCCCACCACACACTCCTCCAACTACTCCAAAAAAACCTCCCCAATACCTGCTTCTTGTCCAAGTGGCGCTCCGCATGCACCCGCCCTGCCCTAGCCAGCCGCTCACGCAGCCGCGCATCATCGGCAAGCCGGCGTAATCCTTCGGCCATCGCTTCGGGAAACTCTGACGGAACCACCAGACCCCTAATACGCCTCCGGCCCCGCAAACCCGCGCACCAGCGCCAGCGCCAGCGCCACGATCTTCACATCCAGCGCAAGCGACCAGTTGCGGATGGTGTGCATGTCGTGCTCCACTCGCATTTGCATTTTTTCAACCGTATCGGTTTCCCCGCGCCAGCCATTCACCTGCGCCCAGCCGGTGATGCCCGGCTTCACCTTGGGGCGCAGCATGGTGCCGGGCACGAGCTTGCGCTATTGCTCGCTGTGCGCGACCGCGTGCGGGCGCGGACCGACCACGCTCACGCCAGTAATGCCAGGTCTTGTTGGGCTCAGCGCTTACTGTGCAGCCCGAGCGCTGCCGCTTCAGCTTCGATGGCCCCGAGCGTGCGAAAAAGCATTTCCGCCGCCTCGCGGGCTGACAACAGGGCTTGCAGGAACAGCTGGGTATCGGACATGTACTCATGCACCAGAAGGTTTCGCAGCTTTCTGGCGCCGATGAAGGATTCGGCACTTTCAACCCATTGCACTTTTTCGGCGTAGGCGAGCACATCCAGAACGGATTGAGGCGCTTCGCCCAACAAGGCAGCAAAGCGTGGGATCAGTTTTTCGCCGAGGTGGTCCTGCAGCCGGCCGAAGCGGCTGACAAATGCATCGATCTTCTCGGCCAGATCGTCGCGCGTGGTCAGTTGCTGAACCCAAGCGGCGTCGACGGGCTGGGCAAAAAGCGTACGGTGTGTGTACTGCAGGTGCGCAGCCTCCTTACGAGCGAGGTCCAGCGCCAGCAAGGCGCCTTCGGCGTGCTCCGGCAGGTAGCGCAGGCTCATAGCGGAATGCCTGTGCGTCTGGCGATTTCGAAAACGGGGGCGGACGGCGTATCGGCGTCCTTGAGAATGATGTCGATCCTGCGCTCACCCAGCGCGAGCGTCAGCGCGCCATGCAACTGGCAAAGCACCTTAGCCCGGTTCTCAAGCAGGGCATCGGTCTCGAAAAACAGGTCGATATCGCCGCCCTTGCGGTTCTCCAGCGCCCTCGAGCCAAACACGCTGACCCGCGCGCCGGCACCCAGCACCCGCTGGGCGGTTTGGCGAATAGCCTGGACTTGATCGGTAGTTAAGCGCATCGCGGCATTTTCCCACTGTTTGAACAGACTTGTCGACTTCACAGGCCAAGGGCACCAGCCTCGGCGCTCGGCAGGCGCTTCAGGTCATACGGCTGATCGTCAATTCAATTGCCAATTAGCTAAAGTGCGCAAAGCGCCCTAATACGCCCCCGGCCCCGCAAACCCCCGCACCAGCGTGAGCGCCACGATCTTCACGTCCAGCGCGAGCGACCAGGTTCCTGAGCGCGAGCAAGGTGGAGGGGATGCACGGCGTCCCGCCGGCTGGTGTCGGGGCCCGCGAATGCGAGCCCCGGATCCCTGACGCCCGCTTACCGCCGCGACGCAGCGCTATGGATGATGAGCCACTTCGGCACGCGAAAGGTCACCATCCTGTTGTAGAGCCAGTTGTAAAACAGGGCGTAGGCAAAAAAGATAAAGGCGAGGGCGACGGTGTTATCCCAGAGCATCACGCCGGGGATGATGGTGAATAGCGATAACGCCCAAAGGTAGGGCGAGGTCAGCCAGTTGCGGGTAAGCCTGTCGTCATGGTCCTTCGAGCCGACCTTCCATCGTACGACCCGCTTGTACACCATCATGTGAAAGTGCATCCCATCCGGCTGCCCCGGCGACTGCCCGCGCACCAGTTTCTTTCGATAGATCGAGTAAAACGTCTCCCACACCGGGTAGCCGACCAGCATCAGCGGAAACCACGGCGAGACCTCGGGATTATTGCGCACGAGCAACACCGACAACTCGCCGATCATGAATCCGATGAAGTACGCACCGCCGTCACCCAGAAAGATCTTCCCGCGCGGGAAGTTCCACACCAGGAAGCCGACGATTGCGCCCATGAGCGTAAGGCAGGTATCGAGAATGAAGCTGTCGCCCACCAAGAAGGCGACATAGGCCATGGCCCCC